>ERZ779681.269-NODE-269-length-19814-cov-1.75652_pt1 | contig 19814 bp, 17 predicted proteins | sample MGYA00511905_ERZ779681 | MGnify/ENA primary metagenome ERZ779681 (study PRJEB29588, sample SAMEA2144578) | human gut metagenome | biome: human gut; feature: human-associated habitat; material: faeces | place: Denmark | collected 2008/2010 ... | reverse complement strand
GGATTATTATAAGGTTTTGCCGTAACAACATTAACTCTTAAATTTCCTGCAGCATCTTTTGTAAACTTCATATTTACAACACTGTTTTTAAACTCATCACCCATTACGGGACTTAAAGTCATTAATGCTGCACATACGACTAATACTTTTTTAACCAGTCTAGTTTTCATAAGTCTATTTTATCACAGTTGAACCAAAATATTACAAATGTAACAATTATTTTAAAATTTGAAATTTGAGATTTTCAAAAAACTTTATTAAAGAGTAACCAAAAGAAAGGAGCTTAAAACTTGAAAATAAGTTTATCATTTTATGATTCGTGCTAAATCAAGAGTTAAATGGCTACACAAGACTGAGGAGAAAACGTTTAAGTAAAATAAAAGATTTAATATAAAATCTTTGGAAACATTCAAAATGAGCACTATTTCACAATACACATTTACGACCACATTTAATGTGGATAAAATTACAACAAGACAAGCAACTGAAATGGGTGTGCAGAGCTACATAATTACAGCAGCAGATACAGATAATAATGGAGAACTTAGTTTCGAAGAAATTATAGCAAATACTGAACTCTGTGACGAAATTTTGAAGCAAATTAATTCGACAAAAGCAACAGTACCGAATGCTACCGAAGAACCACAAGTTAATAATTCAGAACCAAATGTTTCTTATGAAGCATAAACAAAATAAAATTTAATATCTTTTAAACGAGAGGTTTAGTTTAACCTCTCGTTTTTAGTGTATAATCACTATATGGGTATTTACTTTTTTTATGGAGATGAAGACTATCTTCTTGATGAAGAACTAAAAAAGTATCGAGATAAACTTGATACGAATTTTTCATCAATGAATTATGCAGTCCATGACAATCCTTCATATCCTGATTTGATAGCAATTCTGCGAACCCAGCCAATGATGTTTGGAAAACTTATGGTGGTTATAAGATGCGAAAAATTATTAACCTCTACTCTTGAAGATAATCAAACAAAAGAGATTTCAGAAGCATTGGAAGGCAACACAGATTCGCTTGATATATTTTTTGTTGCCAAATACCCTAGAAACGAAGGCAAAAAGCCTGATTCAAGAAAAAAAATATACAAAATTTTATCTAAATACAACTCAAAAGAATTTCCTACAATCAAAACCTACAAAACTGCAGAATTGTCTGCATGGATTAATAAAGAAAGCAAAAAACACGATATTACACTGGAAACAGATGCCATAAATATCATGATTGAGCATATCGGGAATAATTTAAGAGAATTTGCAACAGAGCTTGAAAAGCTTGCACTTCTAGCATACCCGAACAAAAAAGTTACAGCAAAAATGGTTAAAGAAATATGTATTTCTAACCAAGATATTTTTAACTTTGCAGATTTTGTTATGAAGGGTCAAAAAGGTTTGGCATTATTAGAGCTGAAACGCCTGCTAGATAAAAAACACCCGTTAGAACTATTAGCTGCGACACAAACTATGCTTAGAAAATGGATTTTAATAAAACTAAAATCTACCACAATGTCAGCGTCAGAAATTTCAAAAGTAGTTGGTCAACATGAGTTTGTAGTTAAACAAACAATTCAAAAACTAAAAAACACATCTTTAAAAGACTTAGTACACTTGAAAGAAATGCTTACAGAGGCAGAATACAAAATAAAATCTGGAGCATCAATAGATATAATATCAGAGGTCGAAAATGCTATTATCCGATAAATATCCTTTTCTTACCAATTATTTTAAAAAGGGAATACAAAACAAATTAAATAACAAAGGAGTTCCTATAGCACACAGTTTATTGTTTTGTGGTAATGATTTGGAATCTCAATATATTTTAGCAAAAGAAATAGCAAGGGAATTAAACTGCACAGGTGACCATACAAACAATTGCCAATGCCTAAACTGTCGTTGGATTAGAGAAAACACTCACCCTGCAGTTTTAACCATCTCAAAAATAGACAACAAACCTGCTGATGACGAAACTAAAACAGTTATTTCTATAAAACAATCAGAAATGATTAAAAATATGTTAATGACAACATCTGAGTTTTATCGAGTATTCATATTCTGTGATAAAGACGAAAACGGTAACATAAGAGGATTAACTCCACAAAATTTTCAAGAAGAACCTGCCAATTCTATGTTAAAAATTATTGAAGAACCAAACGACAGAATTATGTTTATTTTCTTGACCTCTAATAAAGAAGACATAATCTCAACAATAGTTTCTCGTTCTCAATGTTTCAATATTTCAAAAGGTGAAAGAGAAGATTTTTCTTTTGAATCAATAAAACCGATATTTCAAGATTACTGGAATTTTGAAAGAAGTAAAGTTTTTGATATTTCTCAAACACTAATAAATCTTACAAAAGAAATTCCTGCCGATAAAATTTTAGAAGAAATGCAAAACTACATACTATCAATACTGAAAAGCAACCCTGATAATATTTCATTTATTGATGATATAAAACAAATAGAAACTGCTAAAAAAGAAATAAATTTAGGTATGAATCCTCAAAACGTATTTGATAATCTATGTCTTAAACTAATCAAATAAACTCTTTCATTTGCTTAAACTTTTCAAAGAAATAATTTAATCTACCTTTATCATTCAAATACCAATATCCCAAAAGAGCTTCAAAAGCCGTAGACAAACGATATTCTGACTGATTATTTCTTCTTGCAACAGGAATAGACGCATTTCTAGCTCGTCTTGCAATATCTTGTTCTGATTCGTTCAATTCATCTTGAATCAATTCCAAATATCTTGCCTGAAAACCTGCTCTTACTCGTTCCGTTGTCATATTATGCAGAAGTTTTGTATTCTGAGTTTTGAATACGGTATATTCTCTGACAAACAGTTCCCAAACGGCATCTCCTATATGAGCATAGTTTCTCATAGAAAGTTCTTGCATCTATCCGACAAGCTCCTTATACATATTAAGATAAATTTCAGAGCTCTTCTTCCAACTGAAATCACTTTCCATAGCAGATTTTCTCATAGCATTGAAGGTATATTTATCTTTATATACACCTATTGCACAATTAATAGCTTCCTTCATATCCCACCCATCATATCTCCAAAACTTGAAGCCTGTAGAATTATCAAGAGGATACCCGACAACTGTATTTTCTAATCCACCTGTTGCTCTAACGATAGGTAAAGAGCCATAGCGCATAGCTATTAACTGGCTCAAGCCACATGGCTCAAATTTTGACGGCATCAAGAAGAAATCACTACCTGCATAGATTTGATTAGCCAAATCTCCTTTATATCCTACATAAGTTCTGATATTTGAAGTATTATTAGACAACCATATAAATAAGTTTTCATAAGAGGAATCCCCTGAACCTAAGAAAATAAAATCTGCCGGCAAATGACGTAAATCATTTTCTACATCTCTAATCAAATCAATACCTTTTTGATTTACTAATCTTGAAATTAGAGCTATTAAAGGTCTTTCAGGATTATATTTTAAACCAAAATATTCTAAGATTTTTTTCTTGTTTTCTTCTTTATTTTGCAAAGTTTTCACATCGAAATTCTTAAACAAATTTTTATCAATTTTTGGATTAAACACTTTGTAATCAATGCCGTTCAAGATACCAACAAGTTTATCTGAATTACCTCTTAGGGTATAATCCATACCTTCGCCAAACTCACCTGTAAGAATTTCTTGTGCGTATTTAGGAGATACAGCTACGATTTTATCAGAATAATTAATTGCACCCTTCATCCAATTAACTCTGCCGTAATGCTCACACCCCCATTCATTGTAAACGATATCTTTACGCATATTCGCAAAATCTAAAATGCTCTCAAACCATTCACCTTGATATGCCAAATTATGGATTTCAAAAACATTCTTAGTTTTTGACCAAAATTCATCAAACTTATAATTAGCTTTAATATACAAAGGAATCATAGCTGTGTGCCAATCGTTTGAATGAATAATATCTGCTCTAAAGTTTAATTGTTTTGCATATTCTAATGTTGCCAAAGAAAATGCAATATATCTTTCATGTTCATATTGAGGGTCCAGCCAGCGAGGATAAACTTCTTTGAAGCAAGAAAAATACCAATCACTCTGAACAAAAAACACATTGATATCAGTATCAGGAAGTTTGCACATGTAGAGTTTGAATTTTTGAGGAGATGAACCGAAAGTTATCCACATTTCAGAGTTTTCAAGCTCTTTTATTCCATATTTTTTTTTATCGATACATCCATGCAAAGGAGTAAAAATAGCAATTTCTGCATCTTTTTCTAAATATTTAGGTAAACTGCCGATAACATCTGAAAGCCCACCGGCTTTTGAAAAGGGAGCAACTTCTGCTGCCGCAAACAATATTTTCATTAATTATTCTCCTTTACATATTAATTTGAGGAAGTGTTACTTTCTTCTGTAGATTCGACTTCCTCAGCTTCAGTATTTTCATTTTGATTCTGTTCTTTCTTTTTAGCCTCTATAGCTGAATTATAACCTTCGATATAAGAGTCGTATTCAACCAACATTGATTGCATATATTGAAGATTAAATCTTTCACAACCATAGTTTATTTTGTATAATATCGGTTGCAAATCAGTATCAAACGCACCTTGCGCAACAACAATATTAATTTGTAGAATATACGATAATATCGCAGGCAACATATCATCAGAACTTGAACGAGCTATCACAATTAAATTATCACCGATTATCTTACTTGCAGCATCATATTCATGCATATCATAATGTAACCCTGCAATAAACCAGTTGGCAAGAACAGACATATAGCCCATACCTGATTTTTGAGCAATACTTGCAACATCTTTAAAAATTACTCTTGCTTTTATATCCGAATCCAGCTTCTGATAAGCATAACCTATTAACAAATCACTCAACAATCCCCAGAATGATTCTTTATATTTTCGAGCCAACAGTTTAACTTGGTAAATATTTTGTGCAAAAGCATTGTAATCACCGTCAAATAATTTGAAGGCAACAATAAAACATCTTATTATTTGTGAAATATTATCAAATTGAGAATCAAAACTTTCATCAAACTCAATTTCTTGATTATGGACAAGCATTTCTAAGTATTTGATAGCTTGAGCTCCCGGCATGTCTTGCGAGAACATATAACGGATTTTTTCATAGAACTGGTCTAATCCGTTATCACAAATAAATACTCTTGCTAATGCACCATAAGGCAAAATGCTCATAAAGTATGAAACAAACGCATCTTTAGATACATTACTTGCTCCAAGTTGCATAAACAACTCTTGATTAATTGATAAAAGAATATTATCCAATACCTCAATACATTGTTTGAACTTACCGGCATGAAATAAGATTTTGACATTAATACAAGAGTAGAAGAAATATTTAGACTGAATATTTGCATTTCCTTCTGTCAATGCCGGATTCAACATTCTTATCAAAACATTATGCAAACTTTGTTGAGCCAAGATATAGTTTTCGCCCATCAAAGCAGAATCAAGCATTAAACTTGAAATATTCATTATTTTTAAATCATCTTTCTTTCTTACGCAATCTTCAAAGATAATTTTTGAAATAGCATATATCTTATGCGAAGGATATTTGTTGATATAAAGAGCCAAGGTTGAATATATATAATCCTTTGCTTCTTTAATTTCCGGAAGAAGATTTTTTCTTGGGATTTTCTCGATTATCGACAAGAATCGTTTACAGTTTCTTAAATACGCATTAAAATCACCATGAGATATTGCATACTTAGACAACTCAAAAATTGTCATTTGAGATTCTGTTATTAATCCCAAAGATTTTATAACCTGCAAGGTTTTAGCATGGAGTTTTTCTAAAATATTTTGAGTTATCAGTTTTTTAACATCATCATCAAGGAAATCTCTGATTACTTTTTGTAATAATCTGAAATTTTCAACTTCTACAATAAAATTGTTTATTGTAATGAGTTTTTTCTCACACAACGAGCGTATTGCAACATCTAAATTTTCTATACCTAAATTGTTCAAAATCCCGATTACCATATTGTTTCCAAGGAAGGACGCATAGGCTAAGATAAAACATTCATTTTCTTCTAACGACTCAAAGCGTTTGGTCAATAATTGTTCTAGAGAAGATGGAAATATTATTGTCTTTTCAGCATTTACAAACAATTTGCCATCATGTGAGATAAACACATGAGTATCTCTCAGATATTGCAGAGCATGCTGGAAATATAAAATTCCACCCATGAATTGATCTTCTATTTTCTTGAAGTAGAAAGAATCTCTTATTTCTGAAATATCTTCCGGTATAGTCTCAAGCAAACGGTCAAACGGTGTTTTTTGGATTTCTATTTCTTTATAAACATTCAAGTATAAAAGTTCATTTATTTCTTTGTGAACTAAATATGTATCAGGAACAGTTACAACAAAAGAAATCCCCATTTGCTCAAAATTTTCTATCATGCTTATAAAGATTTCTAATGATGTTTCATCTATCAAATCAAAATTCTCTATATAAATAACAGAACCTTTTTGATGCTCAATAAACGCATAAAAGATTTCCATGTATTGTTTCAGGGCAACTTGAGGTTCAATATCATCCATTGGCGCATGAATAAGAAGCTTATATACAAAATCCTCTTTATCAAAAGTTTTCAACTTTTGAGTAGAAGCAGCATCTAAGTTGGCTAGTTTTGTATCAAAACCTAAATATGATGCAATCAATTCTTTGAAACAAGCATAAGGATCATAAACGAAACCATCAGAACATACGACATGCAAAACTTTTGGATTTTTAGCTTTTATAGCATCATAAATCATAGATGAGCTTAAAGCTAAGTTTTCTTTTGCCTTAATAGTTACGAATACATCATTTGCTAAAAATTCTTGTAGCTTTTGAGGAACATCTATTCCTTGTAGTTTTAAGAATTCACATTTTGTTTTGATATCAATAGGTTTGTTTGAATACAAATCGATTTCTGGCTTTTCTTCTGTCAAATCTGATATCTTTGGCAATTCTTTTGGTTTTGTAAGTCTGTTTTCTTTTTTGTCTTTATCATCTTCAATAATGATTGGAGTTAATTGAGATTTGATAGGGAATTCATAGAACTCCAACAATTCGTCATTAACTTGTGATGAATAAATCATTTCTTGTTTATATTGACGAGAAATTAAAGAATTTATATATTGATCGGTTATTAATTGTAAACCATCAGCATAATCTTCTTTTTTATTTTCTGTATTAATAAGTTTGATATTCAACCCCGTATTGAAAGATTCGTTATCATTTTCTAAAGTTCGTTTTAAAATGGTCATTTTACAAGCCATTTTAACACCTTTTGTTTTCTTGAGTTTAAAACTAATTTCGGCAATTTTATTCATCAATTCTATTGCAGATTTTACAGCTTTGTTTGCAGAACGGGACATTGAAAACTCTTTATAATACTTGATAATAAAAATATTATTGAGATATTGAACCCTGTTTTCTTGTTGTTTGCCAAAGGCAAAAATAAAACTTTTAAGCTTTTTAAAAAACTTATTAAAAATTTGTTTATTCTTAAAAGCTGGGCGCAAATCATCAAGATTTGGAAATGTTATTGCTAAACAAGCAAATTCGTCAGTTTCAGCCTCATTCATTGAAACACTTTTAAAAGTACTAAACCCACATTTTTTACAAGTTCCGTTAATTGTTTTGTTTAATTGTCCACATTTATAACACTTGCTCACAATAACGAAGCCGCACTCCGGACAAAGAGGTGTTCGACTCAATTTATGGCATATCGGACATTCTAAAAGCAAGACCTTCTTACAATGAGGACAAACTTTATCATGTTCGCTTACTTCGTTATTACATCTTGAACATTCCATAGCTGTATTATATACTCTTTATAAGCCATTTGCAAGAAAGTAAAGTTATAGCAAGGATACAAACTCTTTTATGGAATTTCGTTTTTCTTTATTAACACAGAGAAATAAAATTTTCTCTCTTGAGGTATCCCCACGCAATATTTCTATTGAGGTTTTAGGAACTTTAAACAGCTTTGACAGATAAGCAACAACGAATTTATTTGCCTTATTATCAACAGGTGGAGCAGTAATTTTTAGGCGCAAACCTGTCTCAGCTTTTGTTAATTCATTCTTAGATGAATTTGGAATAACTTTTATTGATAAGACAATGCCATCCTCTTTTTCTACTAAATAATCCATAATTAAACAGTTCTTATAACTCCGACAACACGACCTAGAACCAAAACATCATCTAACTCTTTACTTATAATAGTTCGTTGAGCATAAGCCGAATTATCAGATTTTACAATCAGTTCATCTACATTTTTTGCAAGTCTTTTTACAAAAAACTCGTTTTTATAACAAAAAACATAAATTTTGTTATCAATAATTTGTTCACCTTCGGAATGTTCTACTATCAATTTGTCATCATCATCAATAAACGGTGACATACTGTCGCCTCTTGCATGAATCATTGAATATGTTTTATTTCTTGAATAGTTTGTAAGTAAGGCTCCAGGCATAGAAACTACTTCTTTGTTGTCAGAAAATACAACTGCACCGTTACCACAACTTGCAAAAACATCAGGGTAGTAATTTATTAAAATATCATCAGACGACAGCCCTTTAACTTGATTTGTGATATTTACATTGAAATATTTTTCTATTTTTGCTAATTCTGACACTGTTAATTCACTGTCATTTTTAACCCTGTTACTTATGGTTTGTCTTGTAATACCAAGACTTTGAGCCAACATTGATTGATTGACAGGAGCTCCTAAAGCATTTGTTAGCAAAGATGTAAGATTTTTTAATTTCATAGCCACTTGACCTATTTTTGTAATAAAAATATTGACATTTGTAAGATATGGTCTTACAATAAGTATATAAAATGTTAACTTTAGTTTTACATTATCATACATATTAATATGGGTCAATATATATAAAAAAGATTAGGGGGAGTATCATGAAAAATTTTTGGGAATTTATGGGAATTTTTACAAACAAAAAGCAAGAAAAGTATATCTATTTTGTAATTATAGAAAAATTAAAACCTTGGATTGTGCTTAATTGTTTAAAGAAGGAAAACTATCTTATTACCGATTCTCAAGCTGAAAAATTAACAATGGAAGTACTAAAACAGGCGATTTCAAGAAATGCACTCGGGCAAGTTTTAAGAAAATTGAGGTATATCTAAAATGAATGAGTTTAAAGGCAGACGTCCCAGACGTTGGAACAAAACAGCCAAAGACTGTTTTTACATCAAATGTAACTGCGAAAGATGTAATATAAACAAACTTTATTTTAAATACAGTAATCTAAAATGTCAGATGAAATATTATGTCATTGAGATGTTCCGATTGTTTGGGAAACCAAAAATATTTTCGTAATTTATAATTAAATTTTGTAACAATATATATTTATAGAATAGACAAAACATATTACGAAGATATATACTATAAGAACAAACTAAGGGATATTTTATTATTTAGTGCAAGAATTCACTCTACTTTTTGTTGTGAATTCTAAACAAGTTTTTATAAGAATAGAATTTTGTAATAGTTGTTAGACTGTCTTAAGACGGTCTTTTTTTTACTCTACCCATTCTTTTTTTATTAATTCATTTAGCATATAAAAAGAGCCACAAACAACGGTTAACACATCTTCAGAGAACTCGATATCATTAATAGATGTCAATTTTTTAGAAAAATAAATACACTCATCTCTTAACTGTTCAAAGGTACATGAATCTCCCGAATTAAACTCATAAAAATAAATCTCAGGTTGATTATCTTCATACTGTTCAAAACTGAACAAATCAGCAAGCATACGTTTATAATCTTTTGTTTTTAAACAACCAAATATAAATCTTTTCTTTTTATCCGGATAATACAAGTTTAAATTTTCATTCAAAACCCTAACACCATTAGGATTATGCGAGCCATCAACAATAAGATTTTTTTCTTTCACATACTGAAATCTACAAATATGCTTAACTCTCATCAAGCCTCTAATTATTGTATTATCATCAATATCCTTAAACAAATATTTTATTACGGCAATCGCAAGAGCAAGATTTTCTCTTTGTTGAATACCTTTTAACACCAATGAATTTGCAAAAACAGGTTCTACATAAGGATTTACCATAAGCATCATAGAATCTAATTCATCAGCTCTATCTCTAATAGCCTCATACCCTTCACTTGTAACAACAGGACATTGAGGTTTTATAATTCCAGCTTTTTCATAAGCTATTTTTTCTTTTGAATCCCCTAATCTCTCTGTGTGGTCTAAATCAATATGAGTTATCACAGAGCATAAATTCTTTGATATAACATTTGTTGCATCAAGTCTGCCGCCCAAACCTGTTTCTAATACAACAACATCAATATTATTATCATAGAAATATTTAAACATCATAACAGTAAGGATTTCAAACTCTGTAAGAGTTACATTACACTTATCAGAAGCTTCTACTACGATAGATAAATATTTGCAAAAATCGTCTTTGCTTATTTCAACATCATTTATTTTTATACGCTCTGTATATTCAAAAATATGAGGGCTTGTAAACAAACCTGTCTTATACCCTGCAACAGTCAAAACTGATGATAAAATTGCACAAACGGAACCTTTACCATTTGTACCTGCAACCTGAATACATTTAAGACTTTCTTGTGGGTTTCCTAATTCCTCAAGAACTTGTTTAATTCTTTCTAATCCCAAATCAATAAAAAATCTGCCTTTTGATGTAAGCAAGGCAATCGCTTGTTCATAATTCATCATACTAATGTTTCTCTAATGTAAATTCCCAACCATTATTATCGTTATTTTCAGGCATTTCATCATTAGAAGGCATATCAGCAATATTTTTTGGGACATATTCTTCTTCCTCATTTACTTGAGTGAATGGAATTCTAAATCCAAAAGTAGAACCTTCCCCAACTTTTGATTGTACAAATACCTGACCATTATGTTGTTTTTCAATCGCTATCTTAACAAGGTGCAAACCTAACCCTGTACCTTTTACAGTATGAGTATCATTTTCGACCCTGAAGAATCTATCAAATACTTTTTTCTGATATTCTTCTGCAATACCAGGACCTTGATCTTCTACACTAACTTCTAAATAATCCCCAATTCTAGAGCGTTCTGCTCTTATTTTAATTCTTTTTCCATCCGGAGAATATTTTATAGCATTTGAAATAATATTTGTTAATGCTCTTGTTATGGTTTCTTTGTTCATCATAACCTGTGGTAAATCAGGCTCAATCATTATTGAAAATACAAGATTATGTTCTTCTGCCAAAATCTTAACTTGGTCAACACAATCGTTTATAATATCCACAATATTTTCTGGTTTCATTTCAGGTTTTAAATTTTGAGACTCATATCTAGAGAAATCAAGAATATCATTAACCATAGTGTTTAATCTGATAATTTCTTGATTCATAACTCCAATAAATTCTTTTTGAGTGTTAAAATCAAAATCATTTCCATAATTATAAAGAGTATCAATATAACTTCTCAAAACTGTAACTGGAGTTCTTAATTCGTGAGAAACATTTGAGATAAACTGTGAACGCAACTGTTCCATTTCAACTTCTTTTGTGACATCAATAAGAACAATTATATAACCTACATAATCTCCATTACGAGAAAACATTGGTGATATTACAGATTTTATAACATTTTTGGCGACCTCGATATTAAAAGCTAAAGGTGCACCTTCCATATCGTCAAGAGGTGTGTCTTTAAACTGCTCAATCTTTTCTTTAAAACACAATTCACCATTTGTATCACAATACTGATTAATTTTTGTATTAATAATATCTTCGTCTTCGACTTCTAATAACTTCTTACCTTGTTCATTTATCAACACAACTGTATCATAATTATCACAAACGACAACACCGTTAGCAATACTCATCAAAACAGCTTCAAGTTTATTTCTTTCCAGAGTAATACTTTCCATTGTCTGTTCATTGTATTTACTCAAACGATTTGACATTCTATTAAAAGCATCACAAAGTTCTTGAATTTCTTTACTTGAATCTTTACATTCGATATTATAACCAAACTCACCTGATGATATTTTTTGAACGCCTTCATGTAATTGCTTTAATTCACGTGTTATCAATATCGTATCCATAAACACAATCGCAATAACAACTAACCATGCTACAATAAAAGCTATAACCAAAGAGGCTCTTGTTGTAGTTGTGATGTTTTCGATAATAGAACCAGATACCCCTACCATAACAGAACCAACAACTCTTGAACCTGTTGCATCTTTAATTATCATTGGCGAACTAACTGAAATCTTAGCACTTTGAGATTGTGTATAATAATAATCTTTACTAGAATACAACACCTTAGAATTTGCATCTCTAAACTCTATAAAAGCAATATCTCTGTTACTTCTGATTATTGAATCAGAATGACTTCTTAAAGTATTAACTTTAGCAGATTCAGGAATATCTTTGATTAATTCAACACTTTCAATAGCAAGAGTCTTTGATAACATCTGACCAAAGCTATTGTAACCTGCATCTAAATTCTTTTGGATATTAAACACAGCCAAACCAGCAATAAACACAATTAAAATTGTGCTTAACATAAAGCCTTGTAATATTAATTTTCTTTGGGCTGTCATACCCTTGATTGCAAACTTGTTATCCATACCCCGAATTATACCATGTAATACTATCTTGAGCAAATCACTCTTGCGACATGTACACCAGAAGCCGAAGCTTGTATCAATCCTCTTGTAACACCTGCGCCATCGCCTATTGTAAACAAGTTTTTAACACCTTCTGTTTCAAGTTCATTTGTCAATTTTACACGTGCAGAATAGAATTTTACTTCTATACCATATAACAATGTATATCTTGAAGCAGTCCCCGGTGCAATTTTATCTAGTGCAAATAACATTTCAATAATACTTGTTAATTGCCTGTAAGGCAGAACAAGACTCAAATCACCAGGAGTTGCACATTTCAAAGTCGGCTCAATTATACTTGATTTTAGTCTTTCAGGAGTTGAACGACGTCCTTCAAGCAAATCGCCAAATCTTTGAACAAGAATTCCCCCCGCCAACATATTTGCTAAAGATGCAATATGTTGACCATAAGCAATAGGCTCTTTAAACGGTTCTGTAAACTGTTCACTTACCAAAAGTGCAAAATTTGTATTTTTGGTTTTGATATTTGCATAACTATGCCCGTTTACTGTTGCTATACCGTTATAATTTTCTTGTACAACTTCACCGTTAGGATTCATGCAGAAGGTTCTGACTGCATCACCGAATTTTGGTGAATAGTAAACCAATTTTGACTCATATAACTTGTCTGTTAATGGTTCAAATACTGGCGCTGGAAGTTCTACACGAACACCAACATCTACTGCATTATTAACCATACCGATTTTATTTTTGGCAAATTCATGAGTTAGCCAGTCAGCACCTTCACGCCCAGGGGCTATAATTGTATATTCAGCCTTGATAATATCCCCGTTATCAAGAACAATACCTTTAACTTGTTCGCACTCAACAACCAAACTTTTTGCAGAAACATTATTCAAAATTGTAATATTTTCTGACAAATAATCCTGCATATTCTTCAATACATCAAGACTTCTTTCTGTACCCAAGTGTCTTACTGGTGAATGTACAAGTTTTAATTCTGCAAGTGCAGCTTTTCTTTCTATCTCGTGGAACACTTTAGGATCAGTTCCAAAAACTTCTTTTGTTGCACCAAATTTAAGATATAAATTATCGGCATAGTCAATCAAATCTTCAACATCTTTTCTTGACATATAATCAACAAGATTACCACCGACATCTGGAGTGAGGGTTAATTTTCCGTCAGAGAAAGCTCCTGCGCCACCCCAACCACATAAAAGTCCACATTTTTTGCAAGAAGGACATTTAGCATAACCTTCTCTTAAAAGACATTTTCTATCTTCTATACGTTCACCTTTTTCAATCAGAACAACTTTCCAATCAGGTCTTAATTTTACGATTTCTAATGCAGAAAAAATCCCAGCAGGGCCGGCACCAATAATTGCAACATTATACATACAACTCTCTCCACTAACCTATTACTTATTTACGATAGACGAAACATGGGTATTTATAAAGCAAAATTTATATATTTTTACAAACTGGACTAATTTTGCATGTTTATCATATAATGGAAATGAGGATTATATAAATGTTTAATGAAACAAGGACACACGAAATAACTGTCGATACAGTTATATTAACGATTAAAAACGACAATTTACAAGTATTGCTTGTAAAAAGAGAAAATGAACCGTTCAAAGGCAAATGGGCTATACCCGGAGGATATGTTCGTATGTCTGAAGACCTTGATGCTGCGGCAATGAGAATTCTTAAAGAAAAAACAAATGTAGATAACATCTATCTTGAACAGTTATATACATTTGGCGACCCGTTAAGACACCCTGTATCAAGGGTTATAACATGTGCCTACTTTGCACTTATCAGAGCAGAAGATGTTGATGTAATTGCTGCCGACAATGTAGCATGGCACAAAGTCAGCGATTTGCCGGCATTAGCATTCGACCACAAAGAGATTATTCAATATTCTCTAAAACGCACAAGAGAACGTTTAGAAATGTGTCCTGTAGCATATCAATTATTGAATGAAAAATTCACATTAACTGAAATGCAAAAAGCGTATGAACTTATAATGGGTAAGAAGCTGGATAAAAGAAACTTCAGAAAGAAGGTTATCCAAACTGAAGGTCTTAGAGAACTTGAGGAGTTTTCAAAATCAACCTCAAAACGTCCTGCAAGACTTTACACGTTTGATAATATCAAACTGAACTCAAAACGTGCCCACTTTATTAAAAAGGAGAAAAAATGTTAGCATTAGTTTGGACTATACAAGTTTTATCAGCACTATTACTTATTGTATTAATATTAATTCATTCACCCAAAGGTGATGGCATCGCAGGGTTTGGTGGTGCAAGCCAAATGTTCGCTTCACAAAAAGGTGCAGAAAAAAGACTTAATAAAATTACTGCTATTGTAGCTCTTGTATTTTTATTCTGTGTATTCTTATTAGGCTTTGGTATCGTTAAATAAACATGAATATTCTTGTTACTGGAGCATCTAGAGGTATCGGTGAATGTATCGCCAAAAATCTTGACGGTACAATTTTTGCTGTAGGCAGAAATGAAGAAAAGCTAAAGCAATACGAAAACTATCTTGTATGCGATTTTGAGCAAGATATTGACAAACTGGGGGAATACATCACATCAAACAACATTGATATTGTTATCAACAATGCAGGTGAATATATCTACAAAGAAGCCGACAAAATGGACATGCCGGAGATAGAAAGAATCATCAGAGTAAACCTTGAAATCCCTATGTATATAATCTCCAAAACCCTGCCATATATGAAACAGCAACAATGGGGCAGAATTGTAAATATAGGCTCAATCAGTGGAGTTATGGGCGAAGCAGGTGCAAGTATATATTCTGCATCAAAATCTGGACTTATCGGCATGACCAAAGCTATAGCCTTAGAAGTTGCTCAAGATAACATTACTATCAATACAATCAACCCAGGCTGGGTTGATACTGATTTGGGGCTAGGCTCTGTTGAGGACAGCGATTTCTCAAAAGAGGAAATTGTAGAATGTATCCCACAGCGCAGATTCGTAGCACCTATAGAAATAGCTAATATGGTTAAATACCTTATATCTAATGAGGCAAAAGGAGTTACAGGGCAATCTATAAACCTATGTGCAGGACTTAGTGTCGGATATTAAGAGTCCAATTTTTGCCCGATATAAGCCATTGTATCAGGGAAATATTACTGTAGGTCCATGCCTCTAAACTTTCTGTCAGGTAATTTTGATACAGAGTTACTTATTGCATAGGTTTCTATTTAGGATTGAGTTTTTATTACTTCTATCTCTTTATAATCTTTTAAGTATGGCAAATGTTCTTCTGTTATAAGTTCCCCTGGGAGAAGTATTGCAATCCCTGGAGGACATTCAGCAACAACCTCTGCAGAAATTCTACCTATCGCATCATATTTATTAATCAATTCTTTTGGTGCAAAATAAGCATCTCTCAAACGCATTTTTATTTGAGGTACAAGCATTGGCATGTGTTTCTTTTTATCTATAATAGGGTGTTCTGTATAATCAGTTGCATCTATTTCCTTCAAACAGTCAACCAAATACTCAAAATCAGAAGAATCATTACCGAGATTTGATAATATCAAAATACCAATATCAGACGCAGATTCGACCTCTATATTATAATCATGCTCAAGTATCATCTCTAAACTTTTTCCGGACAAACCTTTTACTCTTATAAAGACCTTAGTCAAATCAAGGTTTGGTAAATCTAAGTATTCTACATTTTGCATTTCATCGATTTCAGATTTCAAAAAATCTGCATTTTTTATAGCTCGCTCAATTTGGGTCTTGCCTTCTTCGGACTGCAAATGAGCTCTTGCGGCATCTAAACTTGTTAATAACAACAACGAAGGACTTGTTGTATGCAACAATTTTAAGGTTCTTTCCAAGATTTCAACATCTATCATTGAATCTTGAGCGACATGTAACATTGAAGTTTGGCTCATACTGCCACCTGTTTTGTGCAAAGAATGAACTACAGCATCAGCACCTTGATGTAATGCCGATTTTGGCAAACTAGAAGAAAAGTTCCACAAGCACCCATGAGCTTCATCAACTATCAATGGAACATTATATCTTTTGCAAACTGCACTTATTACTGATATATCTGAAACGACACCTTCATAAGTAGGATTTGTAACCCATACACAAGCGACATTTTCGTTTTCAGACAAAGTTTTTTCGATACACTCGGGAGTTATTTTGCCCCAAATTGCCCAGTCCTCTATCTTTTGTGGGATTACCCAACAAGGCTCTGCACCTGACATTATTAGTCCTGTCAAAATAGAACGGTGACAGTTTCTGTTTACTATAACCTTTTGTCCTCTTTTACTGACAGTCATTGCAAGCGCTTGATTTCCTATTGTTGAACCGTTTAGCAAGAAGAACGAACGTTTTGCACCGAATGCCAAACTCGCCATTTTTTCAGCTTCTTTTATAGGCCCTGTTGCAGGGTGCAAAGTACCTAAATTATCAAATTCATCTGTTGTATCCAATTCAAGGATTCGCTCTCCAACCAAATCCTTAAAACGTTTAAAAACTCCTTGTCCCTTTGTATGTCCGGGGATATGAAATTGATATGTAGGATTCTTATATGCTCTGGTCATTGCCTCTACTAGTGGAGCATAATCCTTTCTATGTTCACTACCTTCTGTATTACTATTCATTCTTAAATTATAACAAAAATATGTCTTTCGGCTCTTAAATATGTAAAAATATTTCAAAATCTTGACAACTTAACCTTATAAGGCATAAAATAGTAACAATGTGTAGAATAGGTGCGATTAAATCAAAAAAATATGTATATCCGTCAATGGCTTTAAAATTGATGCGTTCTCAACAAGAAGGTCACGACGATTCTGGTTTTGCATTTGTAATGCAGGATTTAGGTGGAATCTTTGAGAGTTACAAAGACTTGCCTTGTCTTTCTATGGCTGCAACAGTAGAAGGGACAAGACTTGCAGAAGATATACTTCATGACCTCGGATTTACCAGAGTTTTGCAATGGTCGCCTGATGTAAAACCTTCTAAAGGTTTAAAAATATCGCCAATGCCGAACTACATATTTGAAGTGCTTCAATACCCTAAGAGCCATAAATATGCAACAAAAGAGGAGAAAGAAGAACTTCTTATTGATACAAGTTTAAAATTAAGAAAAGCTCTTGATGAAAACAATTCAGGATTCATATATTCTTTTTGGCCTGATATTCTTACGCTTAAAGAAATCGGTAGTCCAAAAGATATCGGAACATATTTCAATCTTTGGCAAGACAAAGGTAGCCCTTGTGCAAAAATCATTACTGCTCAATGCAGACAAAACACAAACTATGATATTGTGCGTTATGCGGCACACCCTTTTGTCTTAGAAGGTTATACCGTTCTTGTAAACGGAGAAAACACTTTTTATGAAAAGAACAAATTATATCAACAAGGACTTTATAAAGGATATGTCGGGTTTGAATCAGATTCTCAATGCTTCTTATATACCTTGCATTATGTAAACAAAGTTTTAAAATGGCCATTGAAATATTTTATGCATGTCATTAATCCACTTTCTTACAACAAGATTAATGAGCGTAAAGATAGAGATGTGCTATTAAGAATAAAAGCTTCTCTTGAACATTTAGAAGCAAATGGACCAAATACTGTTTTAGGAGTAATTCCTGACGGTAGATTAATATGTGTATGCGACTCTAAAAAACTCAGACCTGTTGTTGTCGGCAGAGATAAAAACACCGTAATAATGACTTCTGAAGTTGCAGGGGTAAATGATTTACTTCCAAACAGAGATTTACGCATGGATATTTATCCGAAAGAAAGAGAAATGGTAGTAGTAAATAACGATTTGACGGTGGAAAGATGGCAGCAGTAAAGGTTAACGAATTACATTTAGATGATTTACCTTGGATTGTTGAATATGACGAAACAAAATGTATTCAATGTGGTAAATGCGTTGCGACTTGTTCTTTCCAAGCTATAAAACCTGCCATTGAACAACGCAAAAAATCAGGTTCTATAACAGAAAAAAACAAACTTGAAAAAGTTATTGTTATCAAACAAAACATTTCATTTGAGCATCACTGCAGAGGTTGTGGAATGTGTACAATGGTCTGTCCGAATGGAGCTTTAAAAGTACACAGAAACCTCGAAAGCCAATATTCTGTAAGATATCGGGCAGAAAAAGGTGAATCAATCAAAAAAGGTGGACGCTCAAACCTTAACACAGAGGGAAGAACTCTTGATAAAATCAAAGTCGGCAGAATTTCACAAATGACTGACCCTTCTCTTGATGCCGTCAGACATACATTTGAACTAAAAACTCCGTTTGGTCGAGTATTGTCTGCAGATAAACTTAATTTTAAAGTTGAAGGTGAAAACATTATCGAAACAACCACACTACCTCCAAATAATTGGATTTATCCAATTATAATGGGCGATATGTCAATAGGTGCCGTATCTTGGAGAATGTGGGAAGCTATGGCAATAGCTACTGCTTACCTTAATGAAGTTTTAGGTATTCCTGTCAGAATGTGTACGGGTGAAGGTGGTATTCCTTCAAGATTACTGAAATCTCGATATGTTAAATATATGATTCTACAAATTGCATCAGGGCATTTCGGTTGGAACAGAATTATTGATGCTATGCCTGATATGGTAGAAGACCCTGCTGGTATTCTTATCAAAATCGGTCAAGGTGCAAAACCAGGTGACGGTGGTATGCTTATGGCAAATAAAGTTGCCAAATATGTCCAAGAAATCAGAGGTGTCCCAAAAGCTGATTTGTTAAGTCCACCAACTCATCAAGGCTTATATTCAATCGAAGAAAGCGTTCAAAAGATGTTTTTATCAATGAACGCAGCCTTTAATTTCAGAGTTCCTGTTGCAATAAAAGTAGCTTCATCTGCAACAAGCGTTTCTGTATATAACAACCTGTTAAGAGATCCGTATAACATTGTCGGAGGTTTCTTCCTAGACGGTTTGGCTGCAGGAACAGGAGCTGCGCATGAAATTTCATTAAACCATACAGGACACCCGATAACATCAAAATTAAGAGATTGTTATTTGGCTGCAGTACATCAGGGTCGTCAAGGTGAGATTCCAATATTTGCAGGTGGTGGACTGGGTCAAACAGGCAGTTTTGCTGCTGACGCAT
>ERZ779681.254-NODE-254-length-20428-cov-3.1209_pt1 | contig 20428 bp, 17 predicted proteins | sample MGYA00511905_ERZ779681 | MGnify/ENA primary metagenome ERZ779681 (study PRJEB29588, sample SAMEA2144578) | human gut metagenome | biome: human gut; feature: human-associated habitat; material: faeces | place: Denmark | collected 2008/2010 ... | reverse complement strand
TGGAACGGTTGATGAAGACACGTACTACCATTGCCATTGCCCACCGTCTTTCTACCATCAAGAATGCCGACCAGATTTACGTTCTGTATGAAGGACAAATCGTAGAAAACGGCAAGCACGAAGAACTGCTGGCCAAAAACGGTTATTACAAACGACTGAACGACATGCAGGCTCTGTAAAGCCTGACAGACATTATACGCATCGGGCCGGTATATCTTCCTCAGATATATCGGCCCGATACTTTTTCCACTGATAGATTCAATCAATATTTCCCTAACTTCTCACGGACACCATCCCGATAGGCTTTCCAGAATTTTGCTACATCACGCAAGGTATACACATCCTTAAAAGGAGCTGTCACCAGCGCTATCGCCATATATCCCAATACTGCATGGAAACTGCGCAGGTAACGTACGGCCCAGTTTTTACCATACCGATGATTCAGATAAGCAGCGTTTCTGATCTGATAGAAGCGTTTCCATTTTTTTTTCTTACTGCGTTGTTCCCAGTTATCGCTGGAGAAGAATTTCTCTTTGTCCATCAAAGCCGAAGGAATATACAGAATCTTATATCCGGCCAAGACTGCACGCAGGCAATAATCCGTATCGTCACAGAAAATGAACAAATCCTTGTTCGGAAGTCCGATAGCCTCCACCGCTTCCCGACGGATGCAGAGCCCCTCGAATGCCGTTCCACAGATTTCAACCGGCGCATCCACCTGCTGCTTTTTCAGTTTTTTCTGATACATAGAAGCAAAAGGATTGGTCAGATTTACCTGCCGGAAATCATTGGTGAAAATGTTTCCTTCCATTAACCGGCGTGGAGCCAGAATACCTACAGAGGGATCGTCAGCATGCTGTAGCAGATGTTCCATACAGTCGGCCCGCGGAAAAACATCATCATCCATACACCATATCCAATCGGCTTTTAACTGGCAGGCATGCTGAATACCCCGATAAAACCCGCCAGACCCGCCAACATTTTCCTGATGGATAACAATCAGGTCTTTCTGCTCTTTCAGCCATTCGGTTGTACCGTCTGTACTTCCATTATTGACAACTACAATCGATTGAACCGGCCGATTGGCTCTCAGGCACGACAAATTACGCTTCAACAATTCTCTTCGGTTATATGTAACCACTACAGCAACAACATTCATAAGCATCTTAATAAAGTCCGTCAATCTTTCCCGGTTGTGTACTCCGGTACGCCACCATCAGTCTATAACACTCCTCGGCATCAAATCCGCGACGCTTTGCGTACTCGTCGGCCAATATCCGGTGCATGTGAGGAGTAGCCGGCAAACGTTCCAGATTCTTGCAACCAGCCTTCATATCCAATGGCCCGATAGCCAACCTGTTCAGGTCCACAATCTCGATGGCTATTCCATGCTCTGTTTTCCCGAACAGGATGTTTCCTCGTCCGTAATCCTTGTGGGCATAACCATGTTCATGAAGCAAGGCAGTAGTAGCACCGACAGCCCGAAGCACCTCGTCTTCATAAGCAAACTTCTGTTTGAAGAGTGCTTCGTATGTATATGGACAAGGCGATTCATACGTTACATAATAGCTCCGGTCGAACATCAGCCCCTTGCGGATATTCAAATATCCTACCGGACGGGGAGTTCCCACTCCGATATTCAGAAACATTTGGGCATGCACAAACGAACGCTTGGCTTTCGATGGACGGAAAACGCCGTATACCCAGCGGTTAATGATATTCGGGGTATGAAAAGCCTTGATGACAAAGGTATTTCCCTGATAAGTTATCTTTCTCAATTCATTCCTTCCTTTGTGAATGACAATACCTTCGCCTTTAGCAAAACGCTCCGGCACAGAAAGCATAAAATCACGTAACTGTTCACAGTCCGGACTCAAAACCAGCGTCTGATGATTTATAATACTCATACGTTACAGCTTAAATTTTATCCAGACCCTTTGTATATTTCAACCAGTAATATTTCAACGGATTCTTATACTTCAACTGCTTCCATGGCCGGCTTCCGTGCGGACGATGCCAGACAGGCAACACTGTAAACAGGTAATTCTGAAAACCTTTTTTCAGCGCTTCGTGAGAAATCGTTACATCATACCAGTTTTTAGTCGCATCCAACTCATGGAAATCGAAAGCCTTCAGAAATGCAGGTGTCAACAGGGAACAACAGAAACTGCAATGTTTCTTCTCCGGATAGACCTTTCCTTCATTCCCTTTAGCATGCAGGTACGGATAATTGATGATTCCAGCCTCATCGACTGTAACCGCAGCGGCAATCGCACAATCCGGACGGGCCGATGCGCCATCGAACAAGCCCTGCAGGGTATCCTTCTTGACTACCACATCCGATTCCACAATCAACAACCCCGCATCTGCCTCGATGGCCTCCTGCTGGGTCTTCTGAAGAACCAACAAATAATTCGGTGAGGGATGGTCAGTCAAATCGGACAAATTGACCAAACGGAAACCCATCTTTTTCGACTGCTCTTCCAGAATCCGTGTATTTTCTTCGGTACTGAAATCATTATATACCGTATATGTATAAGGAACAGTCAGTTCCGATTGCAGAATCGCTTTTACCGTTTCCAAAGTAAACTCGATAGAATCTTTAACTGGTGTGATAATATGCAGACTTTTCATGCTCATATAGTTTGTAGTTCTTCTTTGCACAGTTTTAAGGCAGCCTCTATCGTATCATCCATATCGGCATACGTATATTGGGCGAGACGTCCTCCGAACAGAATCTTTTCTTCTTTCCGGGCCAACTCCTGATATTTACTGAATATTTCTGAATTACGGGTATCATTAACCGGATAATAAGGTTCTTTACCGGGAGCGAAACTGTCCGGGTACTCATACGTAATAACTGTTACCGGCTGATTACCGAACTCAAAATGTTTATGTTCAATAATTCGGGTATAAGGAATCTCCCGCTCCGTATAATTGACTACAGCATTTCCCTGGAAATCTTCCATATCCAACAGTTGCTGTTCGAATCGCAGACTCCGGTATTCCAATGCCCCGCAACAGTAGTTATAGAATTCATCGATACATCCGGTAAACAAAGTCTTCTCAGCCATTCCCTCCCAACGGGTACGGTCTTTGAAATAATTGACACCGAGTTTTACTTCCGAATTCTCGAGCAACTTATCTATCAAGACATTATACCCTCCTTTTGGAATACCCTGATACGCATCATTGAAATAATTGTTATCAAACACAAAGCGGAAAGGAATCCGTCTGATAATGAATGGAGGAAGTTCTGTAGCTGAACGGCCCCATTGTTTCTCCGTATATCCCTTAATCAGATAATTGTAGATATCCTCACCACACAATTTCAATGCCTGTTCTTCCAGATTAGCTGGTTCTGCAATGCTCTGATAACGACTACGCTGCTCTTCTATCTTTGCCTTAGCTTCTGCCGGTGTCTTTACGCCCCACAGCTGATAAAAGGTATTCATATTGAATGGAAGATTATAAAGTCTACCTCCGAAACAGGCTAAAGGAGCGTTTGTAAACCGGTTGAACTCAACAAGCCGGTTGACATATTCCCAAATTTCCTTGTTATCTGTGTGAAAGATGTGAGCTCCGTATTTATGTACATGGATGCTTGCCACATCATCGCAATATACATTTCCTCCACGATGCTCCCGCTTATCGATTACCAGACAGCGTTTCCCGAGCTTCGTCGCTTCATGAGCAAAGACTGCACCGAACAGACCGGCTCCAACAATCAGATAGTCATATTGTTTCATTAGCAATCATGTTTATGGGACAAAGATAGGAATAAAATAGGACTTATCACGTTCCATGAAGTCCGAAAGAAAGTATCCCAGCAAAATTAAAATCAAAAAAGCGCTCAAACGGACCTACCGGACAGTGTTTTTTTTTTTACCTTTGCCATCCAATTCCATAAAAGGCGACATGAAAGTAATCGTAGACAACAAAATCCCTTACATCCAGGGAATCATCGAGCAACTGGCCGATGAAGTAATATATCTTCCGGGAAAAGCCTTTACCCCCGAAATCGTCAAAGATGCGGATGCCTTGCTCACCCGTACCCGTACACATTGCGACCGTCAACTGTTAGCAGGAAGCCGGGTAAAGTTCATCGGAACAGCTACTATCGGATTCGACCATATCGATACAGAGTATTGTAAAGAGGCAGGTATCACCTGGAGCAATTGCCCGGGATGCAATGCCGGAGCTGTGGAACAATACATTCACGCTGTTCTACAATTGCTCCAACGCGAAAAAGGGATAAATTTACAGAATTCATGCCTGGGTATCGTAGGAGTAGGCCATGTAGGAAGCCGTATCGACCGGCTGGCCAAGCATCTGAACATGCGTGTCCTGCACAATGATCCTCCTCGAGCCAATCAGGGAGAAAAGGGTTTCTGTAGTCTACAGCAAATAACAGAAGAATGCGACATCATCAGCTTCCATACGCCACTGATAACAGAAGGTATTTATAAAACTTTTCATCTGGCAGACAATGATTTCTTCCATCTATTGAAAAAGAAACCTTACATCATCAACACCTCACGTGGAGAGGTCATTGACACCCAGGCTATCCTGACAGCACTGCATGAAGGAAGCATTTCCGGAGCAGTCATCGACGTATGGGAAAACGAACCGGATATCAACCGGGAACTGTTGGACAAGGTCTTCATTGGTACTCCTCACATCGCCGGTTATTCGGCAGACGGCAAAGCCAATGCTACCCGCATGGTATTGGAAGCTTATTGCCGCTTCTTTGGAAAAGAAATGAAATTCAAGATTGCACCTCCTGAAATCCCTCATGAGACCTATACCCCCAATGAAAAACTCCGCATCCTGCAACAATACAATCCTCATCGGGATTGCGAAGCTTTACGGGCCCACCCTGAACGCTTCGAACAGTTACGGGGGGATTATCCACTGAGAAGAGAATAATCAAAATAAATAGACTTTATTGCCAAGTGCATATTCATACAATGCAATAAGTCAGTCATTAATCAATCAATACCCGAATTTACCTGTTTTCAAGACTTTCGCGTGCACACAACCTATAAAATTGTGCAAAAAACAGCATTTATTTGCCTGAATATTTGCTTAGAACAAGAAATATTTATTCCTTTGCACCGAAAAATAAAACAAAATATTCTATTTATAAACTTAAAAATTGAAAATTATGTCTGAAATCGCATCAAAAGTACAGAAAATTATCGTTGATAAATTGGGCGTAGAAGAATCAGAAGTTGTTGCTACTGCTAGCTTTACAAACGACCTGGGTGCAGACTCATTGGATACAGTAGAATTGATTATGGAATTCGAAAAAGAATTCGGTATCTCTATTCCTGATGATCAGGCAGAAAAAATCCAGACTGTAGGTGACGCTATCTCTTACATCGAAGCTAACGCAAAATAATTAATTCTTTATGGAATTAAAAAGAGTAGTAGTAACAGGTCTTGGTGCGCTGACTCCAGTAGGGAACACAGTTCCTGAATTCTGGGAAAATCTGGTAAACGGAGTAAGCGGAGCAGGACCTATTACTCATTTTGACGCATCCAAGTTCAAGACTCAATTTGCTTGCGAAGTAAAAAACTTCAATGCGACCGATTTCATCGACCGTAAAGAAGCACGCAAGATGGACTTATATACACAATACGCCATCACCGCAGCGAAAGAAGCCGTAACCGATGCTGGAATTGATGTAGAAAAAGAAGACTTAAACAGAATCGGTGTCATCTTCGGAGTAGGTATCGGTGGTATCCATACTTTCGAAGAAGAAGTGATGAGTTATGCACAGACAAAAGACACTATCGGTCCGCGTTTCAATCCATTCTTCATTCCAAAGATGATTGCAGACATCGCATCCGGACACATCTCTATGATTTACGGATTCCATGGTCCTAACTTTACTACCACCTCGGCATGTGCCTCTTCTTCAAATGCTATTGCTGATGCATTCAATTATATCCGTTTAGGAAAGGCTAACATGATTGTAACAGGTGGTGCTGAAGCAGCCATCTTCCCGGCAGGTGTAGGAGGCTTCAATTCCATGAATGCTTTGTCTACCCGCAACGATGATCCTTCACATGCTTCTCGTCCGTTCAGCGCAAGCCGTGACGGTTTTGTAATGGGTGAAGGTGCTGGCTGTTTGATTCTGGAAGAACTGGAACACGCTAAAGCACGCGGTGCTAAAATTTACGCTGAATTGGCTGGAACCGGTGCATCTGCCGATGCTTATCATATCACAGCCTCTCATCCGGAAGGTCTGGGTGCGAAACTGGTGATGTCAAGTGCACTGGAAGATGCTGGCCTGAAACCAGAAGATATTGACTACATCAACGTACATGGAACTTCTACTCCTGTAGGTGATATCTCAGAAGTAAAAGCTATTCAGGCTCTTTTCGGAGAACACGCCTATAAACTGAACATCAGCTCTACCAAGTCTATGACTGGTCACTTGCTGGGAGCAGCAGGAGCAGTAGAAGCTATTGCCAGCGTATTGTCTGTAAAGAACGACGTTGTACCTCCTACCATCAATCATGAAGAAGGCGACAATGATGAAAACATTGATTATAACCTGAACTTCACATTCAATAAAGCACAGCACCGTACGGTTCGTGCAGCATTGAGCAATACATTTGGTTTTGGTGGTCACAATGCATGTGTAATCGTTAAAAAATACACCGAATAAACTGTGTTTGACAATATTACAGATAAGATAAGACTTCTCTTCCGGAAGGATAAGGAGCCTTATCTTTGTTTTTATAGGATGTTGGGATTTTATCCACGAAACATTGACATCTACCAACAAGCCTTGCTGCATAAATCATCTTCTGTCAAGGAAAAAGGACATCTGCTGAATAATGAACGTCTGGAATTTTTGGGTGATGCCATTCTGGATGCTGTAGTAGCTGACATAGTCTACAAAAGATTCGAGGGAAAACGGGAAGGCTTCCTTACAAATACCCGCTCAAAAATAGTACAGCGCGAAACGCTGAACCGTGTGGCTGTAGAAATCGGACTTGACAAACTGATTAAATACACCACCCGACAATCCTCACATAACAGCTACATGTGTGGAAATGCCTTCGAAGCACTTATCGGAGCTATTTATCTAGACCGTGGCTATCGTGCCTGTAAAAAATTCATGGAAGAGCGAATTATCGGGAAATATCTGAATCTGGAAAAGATTTCACGCAAAGAAGTCAACTTCAAGTCGAAACTTATCGAATGGAGCCAGAAGAATAAATTTGAAGTAGCATTCCAAATAGCCGGACAAACTGTAGACGAAAGCCAAAACCCGATTTTTGAAACCGTCGTCATGGTAGAGAATATTGCAGGAGGACGAGGAAAAGGATACTCAAAGAAAGAGTCCCAACAAGAAGCTGCCCACCAGACAATGGGCATGATTAAAAACGATCCCAAATTTATCGACGCTATCTTTGCAGCCAAGGCAAGCCGTGAACAAGCCGAGACACCTGCCGTAACCGAGACAGCTGATATAATTCAACCTGTAACGCCTCAAGGGATTACCCTTACGGCTGTAACTGTAGAAGAAGACATACCTACAGAAAAATATGATGACATAGAACGCATCATCAACGAAGCTGAGGAGGCAGCTTTTAAAGAAACAGAGCAAGATAAACTCTAAAAACTCAATCTTTAAAACATAAGGTTGTATCAGTATAGACAAAAGTCATTCTGATACAACCTTATGTCATTAAGACAGTTCTTATAAAGCTGATAAATATGATAAATAAAAACTCCTAACGGTATTTATATACCCTCTCATCCTGAATAACCCCTTTCCAATTCATACCGAAGGCAAAATCATATGCATGCCCTTCGCTATCTACATAAGGAATCATATCACGAGGTACATCTTCTTTCTGTTCCTCCACTGTTTTCATATCTTTCGGGAACTGGCATGGAAGTAAACCTGAAGGTTCTGCCTTACCGCTGATAATATCCAGCAGAGGTTGGTTACTGGTTCCGAAACTTACAAGAATGGCATCAGCTGCCTTTTCAAATTCCACAATAACCGGACGTGTCGCCGCCAAAACTACAATAACCGGTTTATCTTTCATCTGCCGTTTCGTTGCCTCTACCAAGGTAAGATCACCTTTATTAGCTGTTTTAATAGATTTCCCCCGATAACTGCGGTTTACGAAATTCTCTTTCACGTCTCCTCCGGCTACACTTTCTGCACGAGCGGTAGAAGCCACATAATCACTATATTGCAGGCTGATAGGGACATAGCCGTTTCCGCCCCTCTTTACATCTGCAGCATCGAATCCTGACCACTCATAGGTCCCTGTATAAAAACCAGCGCAAAATCAGCTTCCGAAGGATTATCTACCACCTGATAATAACGACCTACCAGTTCCAGACTGACCGGATAATCCCAATAATCCTTTGTCTTATTTCCAAAGAAATCCGCCACAGGTGGGAAATAGCGTTTCGGTACATATACCTTCAGTTTCTGATTTTTCAGTGGAAGCACATTATTCTTATTCTTCAGCATAACTAATGATTTGACCTGCGCCTCATACCCCTTCTTCATGAAATCCTGGTTACCTACGATCTTCTTAGTCTCAGCCGGATCCAGGTAGGGATTCTCGAATAAACCTGTACGGAACATCGGGAGAAGTAACCTGCGGGCAGATTCTCTGATACGTTGATTCCATGCTTCCTGCCCAAATTCTTTGACTCCCATGGCAAAAGCCTCCAATACAGGTTTCATAGCATTGTTACCGCCGAATTGGTCTACTCCAGCCTTCAGAGCCTCATAATGGCGCTGTACCACCGAAAGTTCTTCTACTCCCCAACACTTACCGTCGAAAGAATCAATAGCTTTATTATCGGCTGTCACCATCCAGTCGGTACAAATTATTCCGTCAAAATGATATTTTTCACGCAACAAATCCGTCAGTATATATTTACTGAAATTGTTTCCGACATTTTTCCCGGAAGGATCAATCCCATAAGAAATTGTATAATAAGGCATGATAGCTCCTGTAGTTCGTGTCGGTCCATCCAGTTTAAAAGCACCTTCTACAAAAGGTTGCAGATGGTCAGCCAGATTATTTCCCGGATAGACAGCATATTTGCCATAATTATAATGCGCATCTCTTCCCCCTTCTTCCGGTCCTCCGCTCGGCCAATGTTTAGTCATTGCTACAACACTTTCATATCCCCATCCATCTGCTATTTCCGCTTCACCTTCAGAAGTCTGAAAGCCATCGATATAGGCTCTCCCCAAGTCGGTAGTCAAATCAGGATCTCCACCAAAAGTCCCGGTAAAACGTGTCCATCGGGGTTCAGAAGCTAAGTCTACTTGTGGAGAAAGTGCTGTTGTAATACCCAATGCACGATATTCCTTTGCAGCAATTTGTCCGAACTGTTTCACCAGTTCCGGGCTGAAAGTAGCAGCTAACCCCAAGGAAGTAGGCCACTGAGAAATGTTACCTCCGGCACCGTAATTATATTCAGCATTAGCTGTCGTTTCATGACGTGGATCGGAACTGTTATTAGCCGGAATACCATGTCCCAAGCCCTCCACATAAGCCTGTACATTGTTATTCCACTGTGCAGCAATCTCCGGGCTCTGTACCTTAGTAATCAGTACCGCACGTAAATTATCATCCTTTAGAAATGCTTTCTGTTCATCGCTCAGATCCGAAGGCTTCGCACCACTTTCTTCCAACGGCTTTCCATCATAAGTAGAAGCCCCATACCCTTTCGACTGCGCGGGAATCTGCTGATGGGCACTGTATAACATCAGACCAGCAATTTCTTCATCCGAAAGTTGAGAAGCCAAATCGATGGCACGCTCCTCAAATCCTAAACGCCAGTCCTCATATTTATCCAGTTTCCCATTCCGGTTCAAATCCTTGAATGCATATCCGTCTTCTGCTATTAGTTTTACCCCTGAAGAAGGTGCATAACCTAAAATAGCTCCTCCCTCTTGTGTTACCAATATATATCCGTCTTTCGGCTCCTCATTCCATTTCTGCGATGCAGAACACGCGTTTAATCCAATCAAAGCCAATCCCATGCTCCAGACAGTCATCCAATTCTTTCTCTTTTTCATAGCATGTCATTTAAAAAGTTCAAGTAAAAATCTACTCAGATAACTACGCCAGTTTTTCCAGATATGTCCACCTTCGCTTTCATAATAGGTATACGGATAGCCATGTTCATCCAACAAATGTCGCAATGTTTTGTTCTTTTCATACAAAAAGTCCTCTTTCCCGATACCTATCCAATACAACTTCGGAGCATCGGCAAACAAGGTTTGCAGTTTTCCTTCCAGATTCTGATACATATCACTTTCGTTCTCTACTGTATTGGCAGCAGAAAACAAGCCGATATAGTCAAACATTTCCGGATAATTGGCAGAAATATACAACGTATGAAAACCACCCATAGAAAGTCCTGCCAAAGCACGGGCACGTTTCTCTTTCATAACCCTATAATGCTGTTCTACATAATTGACAATGTCAGGAAAAGACCGTTCAAACTCTCCATTTTTTCTACGCGGTTCTGTCAATGAAGGCTTGTTCATGCTGTCAGGAGCTTCTCCGGGAGCAGCCTGTTGAGAAACATTCCCATTAGGCATCACGACCAGCATCGGTCGGGCTTTTCCCTGAGCTATCAGATTATCCAAAATCTGAGTCAGTCTGCCTAATTCACTCCAGGCATTCTCATCTCCTCCCGAACCATGCAACAGATAAAGTACCGGATATGCGTCTTGACCTTTATTGTAACCGGCAGGTAAATAGATTGTCATACGTCGCTGTTCCGTACCGAGGGTCGGACTGTCATACCATTCCTTTATCAATGTTCCGTGTGGAACATCCTGTACTTTATAAATATCTCCACAACCATTGCCAACAATAAAATAATTAGAGACAGTCGCTACATCCCTGAGTTGAAATACATTATTCGGATCCGACATCTGCAAACCATCTACCCGGAATGTATAACAATACAACTCGGAATCCAAAGAATCTGTAGTATAACTCCAGAGACCATCTTCATCTTTCTGTAGACCAACCTTTCCGGGGCCCATACTCTTTCCAAAAGGAGTTTCATACAATTGAGGAGCCAGAAAATCTCCTTGAACCTCTACATTCTTTGCATTTGGAGCATAAAACCTGAAAGTTACCCGTCCATCATCCAGAACTTCTGGAGATACAATATCTGCACTCTGCCAAAGAGCCTCCTGTGCGACACAAGGCAACATACTCACAACCCAAAAATTTAAAATAGGAATAATCCGCTTATTTATAAGAGCCATACAATATTATGTTTTTCATATATTAACAAAAGTAATATACATTTCTTTACGTCCACCTTACACTCATTATTTTTCATGCATATATAAAAAACTTGCAGCGTATGGAGTCCGTTTTCTTTTCACTCTATACGCTGCAAGTTTTTATTCTGTTTATCCAAAGCAAATTCCCATACGCCTGCCCTGTAAAATCAGATCATGGTCCGGAGTTACCAGTTTAAGTTTACCAGCTACTTCCCCCAAAGGAACCGAATCAATACGATTTCCTTTCAGGGCAATCATCCGCCCAAACAGGCCTTGTGCAATCAATTCTGTTGCATGGCCTCCCATACGTGTAGCCAAATTCCGGTCGAAAGCAGTAGGACTACCTCCTCGCTGAATATATCCTAATACCGTCTCACGCGTTTCAAAACCCGTTTCATAAGCTATTTCCTCGGCTATATACTGAGCAGCCTTTTTCCCCTCCATTGTCTGGATACCTTCTGCGACAACAACAATAGAATAAGGCTTTCCCTTCTTCAGACGATTGATGATGGTATCGCCTATCCGATGAATATCATATGGTATTTCAGGCAACAGAATAATATCTCCTCCTCCGGCCATACCAGAATACAAGGCAATCCAACCGGCCTTGTGTCCCATAACCTCAATAACCATTACTCGTTGATGAGAAGTAGCCGTAGAATGCAGACGGTCTATAGCCTCCGTTGCAATGGAAACAGCCGAATCAAATCCGAATGAGATGTCAGTGCCCCATACATCATTATCAATGGTCTTAGGAATAGATACCACATTCACCCCCGATTCCATCAATTTTGCTGCAGTCTTCTGTGTACCGTTCCCACCAATACACACAATGCAGTCCAGTTCTCTATTGCGAATAGTCTTCAACATCATAGCAGGCTTATCCTCCGAAGCCGGACTCATCCGACGTTTGAATGGCTTCTCACGCGAAGTTCCTAAAATAGTCCCTCCCATATTCAGCAGACCGGTCAATGAGTTTTCAGTCAACGGTGTAATATCGTCATCCAACAACCCCCGGAATCCGTTATGGATACCGTATACTTCTATCCCATAATGATTAATCGCTGTCTTACAAACCCCACGGATTGTGGCGTTAATACCCGGACAGTCACCACCAGAAGTTAAAATTCCTATCTTCATATTTCTTCCCAATTGAGATTGTAACGTAAAGGTATACAAAAATGTGCTGAAATACCTATATTACGAAAAAAATAATAAACCATACCTCTAATTTAATTAGAAATACCCTACCTTTGCACGGATAAGGATTGAAACATTACGACCAATGAATTCAACGAAATTAATAAGGAATTTATTCTGTTCCAGACAAAAAGAAATCGATTTATATGCCACTCAGGCAGAAGCGATTCAGAACCGAATATTCCACAAACTGATACAACATTCCAGCGCCACCGAATGGGGGCGTAAATATTCTTATGCACAGATAAAGGAATATACTGATTTCCAGCATGTACCTGTCCAGACCTACGAAGATGCCAAAGGATACATTGACCGTATGCGTCACGGAGAAAAAGATATACTATGCCCAGGAAAAGTTATCTGGTATGCCAAATCATCAGGTACCACCAATGATAAAAGTAAATTCATTCCGGTAAGTCCGGAAGGATTGAAAAATATCCATTATCGGGGTGGAACGGATGCGGTAGCCTTATATCTTCGGGAAAACCCGGAAAGCCGATTCTTCTCCGGTAAAGGACTGATTCTAGGTGGAAGTCATAGCCCGAACTACAATGTAAAAGACAGCCTGGTAGGTGATCTTTCGGCCATTCTGATACAGAATATCAACCCGTTAGTCAATCTTATCCGTGTACCAAACAAAGAAATAGCCCTGCTGAGCGACTTTGAAGAAAAAGTAGAACGTATTGCCGAGACTACTATCCATGCCAATGTAACCAACCTGTCCGGAGTCCCTTCGTGGATGCTGGCAGTCATCAAGCGTATCCTTGAAAAAACCGGTAAAAAACATTTGAATGAAGTATGGCCGAACCTGGAAGTGTTCTTCCACGGAGGAGTCTGCTTCACTCCTTACCGCGAGCAATACAAACAGCTGATTCCGAGTGATAAGATGCACTACATGGAAACTTATAACGCCAGCGAAGGATTCTTTGGTCTGCAAAACGACCTGCACGACCCTGCCATGACACTGATGATAGACTACGATGTATTCTATGAATTCATCCCCATGGACGAACTAGACAACCCGAAACCGAATATTGTACCGCTTTGGGGAATAGAAATCGGTAAGAACTATGCCATGCTTATCAGTACCTCCTGCGGTCTTTGGCGATACATGTTGGGAGATACCGTCCGGTTCACCCAGAAAGATCCGTATAAATTCATCATTTCCGGACGTACCAAACACTTCATCAATGCCTTTGGGGAAGAATTGATGGTGGACAACGCGGAAAAAGGATTAGTTCGTGCCTGTCAGGAAACAGGAGCACAAGTATTGGAATATTCGGCAGCACCGGTATTCATGGATGCAAATGCCAAATGTCGCCACCAGTGGCTTATCGAGTTCAGTGTAATGCCGGATTCTATCGAAAAATTCCGTCACATACTGGATACAGCCTTACAAGAAATCAACTCCGATTATGAGGCCAAACGCCACAAAGACATCACCCTCCAGGAACTGGAAATCATCGTAGCCCGCCCGGGACTTTTCCACGACTGGCTGAAACAAAAAGGGAAGTTAGGTGGGCAACACAAAGTACCTCGCCTGAGCAACAATCGTGAGTATATCGAAGAAATGTTGAAATTAAATTAAAAAACTACGGGGATTCATAAAAATTTCTCTTCTTTGTGAATCCCTGTTTCTATTAGCTATTGATAAATCATCTGACTATACATGAAGCCTATTCCGAAATATATTGCTATTCTACTTGTACTGATTGGATTTTATGCATGCGCCAGCCAAGGAACCCCCGACGGAGGGCCGTATGACGAAACTCCCCCAAAGTTCGTACGTGCCACCCCTGAGCCGAATGCTACCAACAACACCCGTAAGAAAATCTCCATCGAATTCGATGAATATATCAAACTGGAAAATGCTTCGGAAAAAGTAATCATCTCTCCTCCTCAAAATGAGGCTCCAGAGGTAAAGACCAGCGGACGCAGTGTAGTCGTAGAATTTTTTGACACACTGAAAGCCAATACGACCTATACCATCGATTTTGGTGATGCTATTGTGGATAATAATGAAGGTAATCCGATGGGGAACTTTGCCTATGCATTTTCTACCGGATCAACAATTGATACCATGGAAGTATCCGGTACCGTACTGAACGCACAAGACTTGGAACCCATTAAAGGCATTCAGGTAGGCCTTCATCGGAATTTGAATGATTCAGCCTTCACTACTCTGCCTTTCGACCGTATTTCACGTACAGACAGCCGCGGGCACTTTACTATCAAAGGAATTGCTCCAGGTAAATACCGCATCTATGCCCTGATGGACGGAAACCAGAATTACCTGTTCGATTCAAAGACTGAAGCGATAGCGTATCTGGATTCTCTTATCATCCCCAGCATGGAAGGAGCCGTTCGTCAAGACACCATCTGGCACGAAAACGACTCTCTGCACTTCGACACCATACGGGAGGTTAAATATACCCGGTTCCTTCCGGATAACATCATCCTGCGTGCATTCAAGGAAGAGAATACCCTCCAGTACCTGGCCAAAAGCGAACGTGAACAACTGAACCGCTTCTCACTGTACTTCAGTGCTAAGGCCGACACCCTTCCTACCATCAAAGGCCTGGACTTCGACGACAAGGACGCTTTTGTCATCGAAAAGACAGCCGGTAACGACACCATTCGATATTGGCTGAGAGACACTACCTTATGCGAACGTGACACTTTGACGCTTCAACTGACTTATCTGGCAACAGATACCCTCGGACAATTGGTTCCGAAAACTGATACACTCCGTATGACCAACAAGATTGACAAGAAGCGACGTATGGCTCTGGCAGAAGAAGAACGGAAGAAAGCAGAAAAAGAGCAGAAAAAGAAAGCTAAACAAGGAGATACCCTCGAAGTAGCCAAGACCGAATTCCTTCAGATGACAGTAGATGCTCCTTCTTCGATGGATATCAACCGAAATATCGTACTGAAATTCGAAGAACCGGTAGAACGGATTGATACCAGCGCTTTCCACCTAGCAGTCATGGTAGATTCTGTCTGGCAAGACATCCCCTTCCTTGTTCAGGCAGATACAGTACTTCCCCGACAATATCAGATACTGGCTGATTGGCAGCCTGAACAGGAATACCAGCTTAAGATAGACTCCATGGCTATCCAAGGATTATACGGCCTGCATACCGATAAAGTAGAAAACAAGATAAAAATCAAAGCATTGGCCGAGTACGGTACACTGTACCTGAACATCCGGGGAGAAGGGCCACACGCCATCGTACAACTGTTGAACTCCAATGATGCCGTCATCCGCCAGCAACCCGTCAGCGACAAGCATACATGTGATTTCTATTTCCTGCAGCCGAGTACCAAATACTATATCCGCCTGTTCAACGATACGAACAACAACGGGAAATGGGATACAGGCGACTATAAGAATAAAATCCAGCCGGAAGAGGTCTACTACTTCCCTAAAGTGTGGGAAATGAAAGCCAACTTCGATTTTGAAGAAACATGGGACCTGAAGAGTACTCCACTTGACAAGCAAAAGTTGGACGAAATCAAAAAACAGAAACCCGATGAAGCCAAGAAAGTAAAAGACCTGAATAAAGAGCGAGCCCGTAAATTAGGAAGAACAACATGATCAAGAAATGGATGATTTGTCTATGCCTTCTCATCGGAGGGCTGACAGCAAAAGCACAATGTGGCGCCATCAACGATGCCATCAAACCTGGTGAAACACTTTCATACGAACTGAAGTTCAACTGGAAATTCATCTGGTTTAATGTAGGATGGGCGCAGATGAATGTCCATCAGACAGAATACAAAGGCAAGAAATGTCTGCAGACAGACCTGCTTACGTTTACCAACAAGCGGGCGGACCGCTGGTTCAAAATGAGAGATACCTTGACATGTATCACTACAGACGACCTGATTCCTCTTCATTTCCGTAAAGCCGCTGAAGAAGGGAAGAGATATTCTATCGACGAAGTAAACTTCAGTTACCGGAACGGAAAATGCATTGTTGACCAACAGCGCACTTTACGTGGAGAAACGAACAAACGCCACGACGAAATGAGCGTCTGTGTATACGACATGCTTAGTATCCTCCTGCAGGCACGTTCGTACGATGCCTCTGATTACAAACCGGGACAGAAAATTCTCTTTTCAATGGCTACAGGCAGGGAAATCGAGAAACAGACCCTTATCTACCGGGGAAAGGAGAACTACAAGGCCGAAAATGATGTTACCTACCGCTGCCTGGTCTTTTCACTGGTAGAATACAAAGATAAGGAAGAAAAAGAAGTAATTACCTTCTATGTAACTGACGACCGGAACCATCTTCCGGTACGGCTGGATATGTATCTGAACTTCGGTTCAGCCAAGGCTTTCCTGACCAATATCAAAGGCAATAAATATCCGTTGACTTCCATCATCGAGAAGAAATGATATTCTCTCTTCAGGAAAGGCTGTATTTCATATTTTGTTATTCCTCTGTAGAAAATCGCTGTTTTCTGCAGGGGAAATTTTTGTGCTGAAGAATTTTATTATCTTTACCACAAATTCAAGCACCCATGATATGAAAAAAATCAAGCTAGGACTTCTACCACAAATTCTGATTGCCATCGGACTGGGTATTGCTGCCGGAACCGTTTCACCGGCCCTTCCTGTACGCGTATTCGTGACATTCAATGCCCTTTTCAGCCAATTCCTGAACTTCATCATTCCACTGATTATTGTAGGACTTGTCACTCCAGCCATTGCCGACATAGGGAAAGGTGCAGGAAAAATGCTGGTAGCCACCGTCCTTCTGGCTTATGGTGCAACCCTGTTTTCCGGTTTCCTCTCATATGGTGTAGGAGAAACATTTTTTCCCGACCTCATCACACAGAACATTCCGTTATCGGAAATCAGTGAAGCCAAAGGTGTTGCTCCATTCTTTACCATATCAATACCGGAACCTCTCAATGTGATGACAGCTCTCGTCATGGCCTTTACAGTCGGACTCGGACTGGCACATCTGGACACCGGTTTCCTGAAAAATGCCTGCAACGATTTCAAGGAAATCATCGTCAAAACCATACAGGCTGTTATACTTCCTTTACTTCCCATTTATATCTTTGGTATCTTCTTTAACATGACCCACTCCGGACAAGTATTTCATGTTCTGGTGGTCTTCGTCAAGATTATCGGAATAATTTTCCTCATGCATATCTTCCTGCTGATATTCCAGTATTGCATTGCCGGACTGTTGGTACGCAAGAATCCGTTCCGCCTGCTAGGGAAAATGATGCCGGCCTATTTCACTGCTTTAGGTACACAATCCTCTGCTGCCACCATTCCGGTTACTTTAAAACAAACCATCCGGAACGGAGTACACGAAGGAATTGCAGGATTTGTAATTCCCCTGTGTGCCACTATCCACCTTTCTGGAAGTACCATGAAAATTGTAGCCTGTGCACTGGCATTAATGATGATGCAGGACATCCCATACGATTTCCAAATGTTTGCCGGCTTCATATTCATGCTGGGAGTAACTATGGTAGCCGCTCCCGGGGGTCCCGGGTGGAGCCATCATGGCTTCTCTCGGTATTCTGTCGTCCATGTTGGGATTTGACGAAAACGCACAGGCCTTGATGATTGCCTTGTACATCGCCATGGACAGTTTCGGCACAGCGTGCAATGTGACTGGCGACGGGGCCCTAGCCCTCATCATCGACAAATGGTTCGGTCCGTCCAAATCTAAAAACCAGTAATCAGGAAATAACTGATTACAAAAGATATACCTAAAACAACAGAAGGCCGTCTCCTCATAAAAGAGTGACAGCCTCCTATTGTTTTTATGTACAATGAAAAATTACTTGTTCAGTTTCCAGGTAAATCCGTCTTTAGTGTCTTTTACCTCAAAGCCCAAAGCAGCCAGATTGTCACGAATCTTGTCACTTGTAGCCCAATCCTTGTTGGCCTTGGCCTGCATACGCTGTTCCAGCAACATATCCACAACTTTACCGTAAGCTTCCTCACGGGCAGCATTGTTCTCAGCCTCAGCCTTCAGACCCAAAATATCGAAAACAAAGAGATGGAATACCTCCTTCAGTTCTTCCAAGTCGGCCTCACTGATACTTGCCTTCTTGTCGATGACCGTATTGATCATACGGGTCGCATCAAACAGATGAGAGATGACAATCGGCGTATTCAGGTCATCGTTCATGGCTTCGTAACATTTTTCACGCAGTCCAGCCGGTTCGATACCCGAAGTCGTCTTCGCCGGTGTAATGCGTTCCAGGTTCTTCACACCTTCCAACAGACGTTCCAGACCCTTTTCGGCAGCCTGCAACGCTTCGTTACTGAAGTCCACTGTACTACGGTAATGAGCCTGAAGGATAAAGAAACGGATGGTCATCGGCGAATAAGCCTGAGCCAGCAACTTATTCGATCCGGTAAAGAATTCATCCAGGGTGATGAAGTTACCCAAAGACTTACCCATCTTCTGTCCGTTAATGGTAATCATGTTGTTATGCATCCAGTAGCGTACCATGTCATGTCCCTGTGAAGCGACACTCTGTGCAATTTCACATTCGTGGTGCGGGAAAATTAAGTCCATACCTCCACCGTGGATATCAAATGTCTCACCCAGGTATTTCCGTCCCATAGCAGTACATTCACAATGCCAGCCAGGGAAACCGTTGCTCCATGGGGAAGGCCAGCGCATGATGTGTTCCGGCTGCGCGCATTTCCAAAGGGCGAAATCGGCTGGATTATGTTTTTCCTGCTGACCGTCCAGCTCGCGGGTCGTATTGATGACATCGTCCAGGTTACGTCCGGACAGCTTTCCGTAGTGATGATCTTTGTTATATTTGGCTACATCGAAGTAAACGGAACCCTGACTCTCGTAAGCATAACCGTTCTTCAGGATTTCCTCTACCAACTGAATCTGCTCGATAATGTGTCCGGAAGCGTGCGGTTCAATGCTGGGTGGTAAAACATTCAGCGCTTCCATGGCCTTGTGATAACGGTTCAAGTAATATTGTACCACTTCCATCGGTTCCAATTGCTCCAGACGAGCCTTCTTGGCAATCTTGTCTTCACCGTCATCGGCATCATGCTCCAAATGACCTACATCGGTAATGTTCCGAACATAGCGCACCTTGTATCCCAAGTGAGTGAGGTAACGGAACAGAATATCGAAGGTGATGGCAGGGCGTGCATGACCCAGATGAGCATCGCCATACACAGTAGGACCACATACATACATGCCTACATGCGGAGCATGCAAAGGAACGAACGCTTCCTTGGTACGGGTCAGTGTATTGTAAATGATTAGTCTATTTTCCATAATGATTCCATTGTTAAATGTGCAAATTTATAAATTATATACAGAAAAGCGTGATTTCTTATACAAAAATCACGCTTCAGTTTTCCTTTTTCTATCTGAAGAAACGGGAATACATTTTCATATCCAATACGCAAGGCTACCCCCGAGGTTATCATAAAATTACATTTTTATTACAGAAAACCATCTCCAAGCAAGAAAAAAATGGAATCAGTTAATAAAACTTTCACAGTTACAAGCAACCCTTAAACTATGTTATGAAACATAAGAATATAATTGGATTATTTGCTCGTTTTACAGGATTCCGTATCTTTGCATCGTGTTTTTCATAGTATTAGATTTTAAGGTTAACAAAGGTTGGAGTACAGCGGTACTCCTTTTTTTATATCCATAAGTAAAGTACCATTTGTCGGTTCCGATATTTTTCACAACTTTATTCTTCAACCTCTCAAGCAGAAAATATCTTCCACCTCTAATTCTTAACAAACCTAGAAACTAAATAAGAATTCCTTAAAACATGTTATTAAACATGATTTTTAAGCTCCATTACTTGCATATATCCAGGTATTCCGTACCTTTGCATTGTGTTTTTCATAGTATTAGATTTAAGGTTAACAAAGGTTGG
>ERZ779681.247-NODE-247-length-20837-cov-44.9073_pt1 | contig 20837 bp, 8 predicted proteins | sample MGYA00511905_ERZ779681 | MGnify/ENA primary metagenome ERZ779681 (study PRJEB29588, sample SAMEA2144578) | human gut metagenome | biome: human gut; feature: human-associated habitat; material: faeces | place: Denmark | collected 2008/2010 ... | reverse complement strand
ATCTTGCAAAGCTTGCCACTTTCCTTCATCAACTCCAACATCTTGACGATATGATTTTTCGCATTTTCCTGTTTGACAGGATCAGCATAGCAAGAGATATGCATCTGAGATGCGATACCATCAATCTTGGTAACACCATCAGCCTCCCAATCCTTGATCCACTGAATCAAACTCCTCAACTTGCCATTGTCGTCCCAATCGCTCTCCAAGTTATAATCATTGATGAAGAGTTTCAATTTCTCAGGGTCACCATTATGGGCGGCAAAACTCTTGCGAGCATCAGCCACGGCTAAGCGAACATAGTCGATGTCGCCGAGATAATCCTGCCAGTAGAAGCAGTTCTTCTTGTCGTCAGCAGAAGCTGTAGCAGCATGCTGCAAGTCGTACTTGCCATCACCATCTTTATCGTCACCAGAAAGGGCCTCGTTCACAACATCCCAAGATGTAACATAACCATTAGTAGCCTCCATCATACCATCAATCCACTTGCCCATTGCATCAGTAAGAATAGATTTCTTCTCTTCGTCCGTAAGAGGAATAGAATTAGACTTAGTAATCTTGCAAACTCTAACAGAATGAACATCCAAAGTAGCATCAGCTGTCTGAGGCTTAAGAATGATGTCATACTTACCACCTTCTACTTTAGGCATTTCGACTTTTACCGAATGACGACCTGCAGCGACAGGCACTTTGGCTGTAATAGCTTGAGCTGTGCCACCCCAACCATTTTGCATGGTGAGATCTACACCACTTGCATCCTTATCAGAAGTAAGGTCTAAATAAACAACATAGTCACCTTCATCTAATTCATTATCGTCACCTGGCATAACAAAGAATTGAGACCAATCGCCTGTAGGAACAAAGTGGATAGCTCCATTAATAACAGGAGGTGTACAACCCATAGCATAGAATGGGAAATCACCATCAGTATAAGTTTCCTTATGAACCTCGGTCTCGATTTCCATTACCGGAGCCTCAGAATGAGTAACTTTTACCCACTTACAAGAAATGTCTCCTGCAAAATCTCCTGGTTGGAAAACGACAAAAGCTTTTTCTGTTGTTAATCCACTAAATGTTACAGATTGCTCTTTCCACTGTGTAGAAACAGACATTTTCTGGGATGTTGTTGCTCCCCAGTTACCCGTCTGCACATCAATCTGTCCATCTTCTGAAGCCTTGATCATAGCTGTTACCTTATATTCTCTCTTGGCATCAACATCTACAGGATAATTGTCAACTACAAAATACTGATACCATTTTCCAGGATATTTGCTAATCAAAATTCCATCTTTGATTTCAGGAGTATAGTCCATTACATAAAAAGGGAAACTATTCATTTTAGAAAAGTCGGTATAAGCATCTACCTTATCAACTTTCTGACTAGGGTCTACCTGAATTTCCTTATCTGCAATAAGTTTACTAAGATACTTCTTGTTCTGCTGAGAATGCCAAGCAAGCGTATGACCATAGATGGTCAAACCTGCATCCTGTGCATTTGTAACGAAATCCTTAACAGTATTAAAGTCAAAGGTTCCATCATTTTTTACACAAGAAGCATACTTCATGGCGTTGCCTGCTGTCATCTCCTCGAAGTTGCTACCAGCCAAGCAATATACAAGCTCCTGTTTGTTGAAGTCGGGCGCAGCCAGTGCAATACCCAACTTAAAGTCGGGATTGCACTTGCCAGAAGCCTTCATGTCTTCGACATATTTCTTCAAAGGCTCATAGTTGTTAAGATACTGATATTCCTTCAAGTTCTTGGTCATATCAGTTCTGTACTCCGAGAACTTGTCATCAGCACATGATGACAAAGCCAAGAGAGCTACCAAGCCTAAACCAAAATTAATATTTTTCAATTTCATAATAATCAAATTATTAGAATGACACTTATCTATCAAGAATATTACTTCCTGATATACTGAGGACTGAATTGAACAACACCATTGGTGTTACCACGAGTCTCGGCAACGAACTGATCGGATGTTTCCAAAACAATGCCAGAACCGAAATCAACTCTGTACTCGAGAGTCAGGATGTCACGATCCTTGTTACCCCAAGCCAACTTTGCTCCCTTTTCTACAAACTTACCTGAACCGGAAGCAGTCATGCCCTCTGTATCAGAAGAAACGGTACAATTACCATTATCATCGAACGTAAGTTTCAAGTTACAAGTGACCTTAGAGCCGTCAGCTTTATTTACAGAGACTTCGAAATTACATTCCTTCAAACTCTTGGTTGTAATTCGACTCACTTCATCCTTTTCAATAGTTGCACCTTCACGCTTTACCTCATGAGTTTGTCCATTCACTGTAATCTTGTCAGTTCCTCTACGGAAATAAAAGCCATCCCATGGATTCATAAACTTAACGCAATAAAGGATATAATCCTTAGGAACAATAAACCAAGCTGAAGCATCAGTACGAACAGGAGTTGTACCTGCAACGATAGGAGAACCCGAAAGAATAGAATCGGCTCCCACCATATCCTTGATGCGAACTGGGATTACATATGTATTCTTTGCACAATCTGGGTCAGCAAAAAAAGCATCCTCCAACTTAACCTGAAGACGTCCCTGCAATTTCCCATTATACGCAACCGTCTTGGTAGGAATTGTATAATAATTGCTAGGCATTGGCTTTACAGGAGTGACTCCATCCTGAAAATACAGATTGTCACACAATGAATTATCAACATCTACATTCAATGTGATGTTTTTTCCATTATATGCTCCACCCATTGTAGATACGATATACAATACATGATTGTTATCATCCGTATTATCGCGATTCTCATCATTGCCTAAAACTACAGAACGTTCGATATACTGATAAGGATAATATACAGTAGTACCGCCCTCATAATCAGGAAATTCCTGGTCGCCATTCTCACAAGAGTTAAAGCCAAAAGCCAAGATTCCCAATGCAGCCATGGACAAATATTTGCTTATCTTCATTGTTTTCATCATTTTAAATATTAGTCGTTATTTTTTACTTCCCAGCCCTTATTCTGCTGCAAGTTGCTCCACTTCAATATTTCGCTCTGTGGTATAGGACCGTAATACATGTAATCTTTATAGCTGCGATCCTCAACCTTCATTTCTTTGTATGATGGAACACCAGCCTCTGAAGTGATTTCTACACCACGCGCAGCCTCATTTAGAGGAGCTTTCCAACGGCGAAGGTCATTAAAGCGCTTATTTTCAAAACAAAGTTCCAAACGACGCTCGTTTCGAATCAACTCACGCATTTTCTCTTTGCTACCAGCGCACTCATCCAAGTATGGATCCTCGCCAAACTCGCCAATTCCGGCACGCTCACGGATTGCCTTGATTACATCGTAAGCTGAGTAGTTGTGAGTTCCCTTATCCTTTGGTCCCCAAGCCTCGTTGGCAGCCTCAGCGTAATCGAGGAATATCTCAGTATAGCGAATATACACAGGATAATGATACTGAGCATTCTTTGCATTAGGGTCAGGATTACAATCCTCACGCAACAGCTTTTTCATGTAATAGCCTGTACGAGTAGAATTGGAAATCTTATTCAAACCATCATTGTTATTAGCCGTCGTAATGTCTGTATGAATGGTCTTTCCCTTATAAGTACTACCATCATGAATGATATAAAGGTCAAGACGAGGATCTCGATTGCTGTAAGGATTCGACTTATCATACTCTGAACGATCATCGGTGATAGGATAACCATTTACAGCAGGGAATGCATCGACCAGATTCTGAGTTGGGTTGATTCTACCCTTACCATAAAGAGACGGAGGGAAATTATCAGACTCTTGGTTCAGACCAAGATCCCAGTCATCAGCACCATTGGTACGACTGCCACGCCAAAGAATTTCAGCAGGACAAGCACCTGAGCCGAGCGCATCGATTTCCTTGGTTTGCATAAACCAATTATTACCTGTTTTAGACAAACCATTCACACCATTGATACGGTCAAGAACGGTAGCTGCATCGTCAGCAGCCTTAGCATAATCCACGTTTGTACCATCAGAGAAAGCAGGACTAGCTGCAAGCAAAGATACCTGTGAGCGAATAGCCTCAGCGATACGACCGCTGATACGACCACGCATAATGGAACCAAACACACGGTTGTAGTCTCCTGCGGTCTTTACTCCGATTTCCTTATACTTGGCAGGAACATCGTTATCATTAGTCAAATCATTGTAATCAAGAGGGAGAAGCTTGGCAGCCTCGTCCAAATCGCTATAGATTTGATCCAAGCACTCTTGGAATGTATTACGTGGCTTGTTGAAATCATCAGTAGAAGACTCTGGTTCTGTCAAATTAGGAACGCCAAGCAATTTGCCATCGGCTGTCCATCCACCATGATTCATCAAAAGATAATACAAGTTGAGAGCTCTCAAAGCATAAGCTTCACCTTTACGGCTATCACAATACATCTTACGGGCATTCTCGTCCTTTGCCCAGTTTACCTTATCTACCTCCTGAAGGAAGATATTGAGATATTGGATAGTAGCACGACCACTTGTCCATTTGTCCATAGGATCGCTATTAGCAGTCCAAGAACCTGTAGCCATCTTGAGCCAGTTATCTGTCAAGTTATTGGTTACAGCGTCATCTGTAGCAATATCAGTAACACTCTTGGTATTGTAAGGAAGCATCGAATAACCATATCCCAATAGTCCCTGAGCGTATGTTGGCTCATTGTAAATCTCATCCAAGCCACGGTTGTTTTCCTCTGCAGGCTCGAAAAGATCTGAGCAAGAAGCCAAGGTAAGCGACATTGCTGCTAATATAAATATATTTTTTACTTTCATTTCTTTCTACATTTTAAAATGATTAGAATGTTGCCTTTACACCTATATTATAATAGCGTGTCTGAGGCGCAGACCCAACGTTCATCTCTAAGACTTCGCGCTCTCCTGAAATGGTAAGCAAGTTAGCTCCGCTTACGTATGCCGACAACCCCTTAAGCCATGTCTTTTGGAACAAAGTACTAGGCAAGTCGTAAGTTATCTGGACCTTAGCCAAGCGGAATGCATCCGTCTTGTACATCCAGAAGTCTGATGTCTGGAAGTTGTTGTTACCATCAAGAGATGTCAAACGAGGATAGGTTGCAGTCTCTTTGGTTTCCTCTGTCCATCGATTACGAACTACAGCAGAATATTTGCTATCGCCCTTTACCCACCAATAAGAATTATTCTTGACTCCCCAAGCACCGAAATTACCGGTACCAAGAGCGAAGAAGGTAAAGTTCTTCCACTTAGCTGTAAGATTGACACCAAGCGTGAATGGTGCTCCATACCAACCACCCTTACCCAAGAAGACTTGGTCGTATTGGTCAATTTTATTATCACCATTTACATCCACATACTTGATGTCACCAGGTTTAACTGTTCCACCAAAATAGCTTTGGTCTGGAGAAGTTTTGATTTCCTCCTCGCTTTGGAAGAGACCTGCGCTCTTGTAACCCCAAATGCCATCAAGTGCCTTTCCTTGTCTGTTCTGATACTGCTCTACGTTGTTCTCATCTCGTTTGGTAGCCTTGGTTGTATAGTAAGTACCTGTCACACCAAGTGAGAGATCCACATCACCTACCTTCTTATTGAAGTTGGCTGCGAAATCAAATCCTACTCTACGATTATTGTTGTAATTCAGTACAGGCATAAACGAAGCCGCTGGATAACCAGTATTCAAATGAGATGGATAGAATGTTGGCGAAGAGATGAGATAACCCTCCATCGAATTGATGAAGAAACTTGCATCCAATGTCACCAATTTCTGCCACAGGGATGTCTTGAAATTCAGAGACAACTCTTTGCGCTTGATAAAATCAAGGTCTTTGTTCTCACCTCTTTTTGAATAGGTGTATTTATCGCTAGATCCATCATACCATCCATAGCCGTAATCAGAAGTCCAAATACTCTGATAGAGATAGTAGCGATTGTCACCATTTGCTATATCAATATCCTCATTGATAATACTACCTGATACACTAATCATCATGTCATCTACCACCTTGGAATTCTTCAAGAAAGACTCATTCTTGAGTCTCCAACCCAAAGAAAGTGATGGTGAGAGAGCCTCACGATGACCTGGAGCCAACTGGGCAGAGTGAATGGCAGCTAATCCAAAATCTGCGTAATACTTCTGGGCATAATTGTAAGAAGCATCGAATGCAAGATTGGCACTAGAGTTCTTATGATACTGTCCAGACTTCGACTGCTGGAAGCCAGAAGCTATCAACATTGCCGACAGATTGTGAACCTTGTTGAAAGTATTGTTGTAGTTGAACTGACCAGAGAAAAACATGGTCTGGTTATCTGTACTTCCGCTGATGTTCTGGTTGCCAGACTTTTTATCCTCACCTTCCTTCTTCAATGCGACAATCATATCCTTGCCATCAACGTTAGCCCATGTTGGGATATAAACAGCATAGCTATTATCGAAAGAAGTATTATAAGAGGTGGCATAGTCAACTGCGAAATGAGTCTCGAAAGACAAGCCCTTCAACACCTTGTGCAAGTTGATATTGACACCCGTATCAAACTGGAATTGACGACTAGTAAATTTACTACTTCCTGCAGAATAGATATCAGCAAAGACATTGGAAGAGTTTGCCTGAGTACCAGCAAGGAAGTATTTGCCATCAACCAACTTCGCAACGCTCATCAAGTCCCAAGCAGCCTTAGCATTAGGGGCTATCATATCTGTGGAGATAAGAGGAGCTGCATTCTGTGGAAAATTAGGACGCCAAGTAGAAGCAGCTTCCCAGTAATTACCCTTTGCAGAATGAGAATCATAGAAGGTTGCACTGGAGTTGACCCAAGCCTTAATATCATCAGTAATGTCTATATCCACATTACCACGAACGCTGAAGCGCTGGGTATTATTATTCTTAGCCTCACCAAACTTGAAATAATCGCCCTGGCGATAATAGTTGATATTGCTATAGAAATGAGCTCGCTTACCACCACCGCTGATTTCTGCAGTAGCCTCATAACGGCTGTTCATCTTTCTGAGATAATCAGAAGAATAGAAATCGAGATTAGGATAACGATAAGGGTTCAAACCTGCTCCATGATTATAGATGTCCTCAGCAGAATAAAGCTCAGACAGACCATCATTACGACGAGCCTCGTTATAGAGAGTCATATACTCTGCACTGCTAAGATACTCAGGATAAGACTTTGCTACATTCAAACCTGCATTAGCCTGCACCTCGACCTTCAAGCCGTCATTATGACCACGCTTGGTGGTTATGACTACAGCACCCTTGGCAGCCTTGCTACCATAGAGCACCACAGCCTGCGCACCCTTGAGGAAAGAAATCTGTGCAATCTCACTTGGTTGAACGTTATTAGCTTCACGAGGCACACCATCTACCAAGACGAGATAACCAGCGTTGTCGGCATCCATACCCCAGAGAGAATTGCCATTCCAACCACCTACATAACCTTGCATATTGTCGAGGCTATAAGTATGGTAATTCTTCTTCATCAAGTTCTCTACATCGACTACAGACACACCGCCCAAGATGTCATCCTTGGCTACCTTTCGGTAAGCCACCTGAACCATCTCCTTGTCGGCACTGGCTGTATCGGATTCGCTTGTCTGTGCAGTCTTGGCATTGGCACCAAGAGGAGCCAAAGCCACGAGACTTGCTACAAAAAGCTTATAATTATATGATTTGAATCTTGAATTCATACTATCATTATTCATTTAGTATTACTAATTTATAATTTTAAACCTTACCAGCCAGGATTTTGATTAAACTCTGGATAGAGCTGAGTCTCCTTGATTGGCAATGGGAACCAATAGTGCTTGGTATTGAAATTACGAGTCAATATCAACTCTCTGCGATAATTGGCAACCTCAGCGTCCTTAGGATCATGATTCTTATAGAAGTCTGCACTTTCCACACGGTCAAACTCCTGTGAGAATTTTTGATTATATGGTGCCTCTGTCAGAAGCAACCAACGCTGCAAGTCACAAAAACGGAATCCTTCGAAAGAAAGTTCTACCTCACGCTCACGACGGACCTCGTCCATGAACTTATGGTTGTCTGCAACAAATTCTGGAGCAACATGACCAGCACCACAACGGTCGCGAAGTGTATTAATTGCATCTTCTGCGGTCTTACCAAAGTTTGAAGACTTGCCAGTAGCACCACCGAATGCAGCACAAGCCTCTGCATACATCAAGTATATGTCTGCAAGACGCATATATGGCAAATAGCAGTGGAAAGCTGCACCCCAGTCGTAATCTTTATCCACTTCATTACAAGTATGAGGCACCAACTTCTGAATGAAATAACCCGTACGGCTTGCATTTTCTATAGGGCGCATATTACCACCCGTATATAATTGGCAATACTGTAAATCTGCATACTGACCAGGTGATCCGTTCAAATACTTAAAACCATCAAAGACGATATCGTGGTAGAAACGGGGATCACGATTTTTGAAAGGATGCTTAGGGTCGAAACCAGACTTTGGATTGAGTACATACTGACCATTCTCAACCAAATAGATTGGTTCTCCGTTAGCCATTCCATAAGCCTCTACAAGGTTGGCCGTAGGTTGGTGAATGACATTATCATGAGCAACTACTTTCTGTACCTTAGGGCCAAAGACCTTAGAGGTATTCCAGTTAGAGCCATTAAAATCAGGAGATGGACCACGGAAGATAGCTTCAACCGTTCCAGGCATTTTCCAGTTCTGCTTCTTGGTATAGAATATATCAGAAAAACAGCTATTGGCATCATCAGATTTCTCATGATTGTAGATGTCTTTGTACTTAAACTCTGCCAATGCATATTGTGTCTGACCAGCTTCTACAAGAGAGAGCAGTTCACCAAAAGCCTCAGCTGCCTTCTTAGCATATTCCTGATCATAATCATAAGTCTTGCCATTCTTGCTGGCACCAGTCTGCGCACCATTCTTCATCAAAGGACTAGCAGCCCAAAGATAGGTTTTACCAAGATAACCAAGAGCCATGATCTTATTGATGCGAAGATCATTCTTACCTTGTGTGGCAGCACCTGCAGAAGTCTTATCCCAATTAATAGGCAACAAATCGGCAGCCTTGCGGAAATCTGCTGCCGCTTTATCAGCGCATTCCTGATAAGAAAGGCGTGGCAAATTCAGCTCGGCATTGGCATCGAGATAAGTATCCACATAAGGCATACCACCAAAATACTGCATCATTTCCTCATGCCACCATGCACGGAAGAAATAGAGCTGACCCTCTATCAGTTTTTTCTCTTCAGCACTTCCAGTCACAAACTTGTCGATATTCTGTAAACCGAGATTACATTTTCTGATGCAATACCACGCATGGTTCCAAATACCGTGGTCGAACTTATTAGTGGAAGTAGAAGCACCATCACGCTTTAACCAGTTACCAGTAGATTCCCATGCACGGAAGTTACCTAAATCAACCTGATGGGTCATTCTATTATCAGCCTCAGGATTGAAGATTTCATCATCACCCCAGTTCCATGAAGGACAATAGTTACATTTCTCTTTATCAGGGATACAGTTGTATATTTCCTCAACGAAACCTTGGAAATTACGGAAATTGGCAAAGGCATCGTCTGCAGAAACTGTTGAGTCTGGCTCCTTGTCCAAGTAGTCTTGACAAGAACTCAGCGAAGTACCGAGAGCCAGCGAGACGCATCCCGTCAACAATAATGTCTTTATCTTATTTTTCATCTGAATATTTTTTTTAATAATTACAATGAGAATTTAACACCTAAGTTGAAGCGGCGAACCGTAGGGTATGCTCCCAACCAGCCACCACCACCGAGGTTTGCCTCACGGTCATCAGGCATACGAGTCCAGAGCCAGAGGTTATTACCATTCAAGTAAATCTTGAGGTAGTTTACGCCTAATGCCTTAATCCAACCCTTGGTCCAGGTATAAGCAATCTCGACATTCTTCAAACGAATGTAAGAGCCATCATACATATATTGTGTACCATCGGAGTAACTTGAAGCAGTGGCACCCCAACGAGGGAGGACACATTCTGCATTGGTTTGATTCTTATTCCACCAAGTACCAATATCATAAACATTATCAAGCTTATTACCAAAACTTCCCAATCCTACGTCACGGGTCACATTAGTTACTCCATAGAACTGAGCGAAAGCAGAGAACCCCTTCCATTCGAAACCAATAGTAGCATTATAGGTGTTCTGCGGACTACTGCTATAACCTACAGGAGCCAAGTCCTTGCTGTCAACAACACCATCACCATTGAAATCAACAATGTAATAGTCACCAACCAAACGATGATTGTCATTGGAGTCGTGCGCCGGAGAACCTATCAAATCATCAATATTATTGATAAAGCCCTTATCTATATAAGAGTGATACTGATTCATGGCAAATCCTGCCTCCTTTTGATAAGTTGGAGTAAGGATGGCATCATCCTTCAAAATTACCTTATTCTTGGCATGGGTCATATTGAAATTACCCCAGAGTCGCAAGCCATTAGCAAACACCTTATTAAGTTTCAATTCCAACTCGTAACCACTGGTACGAACCTTACCTTTATTAATAGTAGGTGCTGTCGTTCCGAAATAAGAAGGAACAGAACGGTTGGAGCCGAAAATCAAGATGTCATTACGACGATCACAGAAGAAATCCAAAGAACCAGTAATCAAGCCTCCCAAGAAACCATAATCAATACCGAAGTTGGTTTTCTTAACTGTTTCCCATTTCACATTATCATTTCCAAGAGTGTTCTGTCGATACCATGTATAGATGCTCTCTGTATGGTCGAGATCCATCGTAGTCTTGCCGCCATACGCCCACTGACTCATATACAACCAGCGACGACTAGAATCAAATGGGTCACCAATGTTGTCATCACCAATCTCACCATAGGAAGCACGGAACTTCAACATATCGACGATGTGCTTGTCACGAAGATACTTCATGAAGTTTTCCTCAGTGATGGTCCATCCGATAGCTCCAGAATTGAAGAAGGCGAAGCGATTGTCCTTGCTGAACTTTTCTGATCCGTTATAGGCACCGTTATACTCGATGTTGTAACGACCAGCATAGCTATAAGTAGCACGGAACGCCCAGTCCTCACGGTAAGTTGGCATCACACTACCACGTGCATTCTCCTGACGTGAGAACAAGCCCATGGCTGATACATCATGCTGTCCAAACTTGCGAGCCCAGTTGAGCTGCAACTGATAGTAGATGTTGCGAACAGTCTGGTTATTATCTACAGAACCACCTTCCGTTTTCCAGTTCACACCTTGCTGCCAATCAAACTTATTATTTCCTTCAAGTTCTTTACCATAAGTAACCTGACCTGTTTCAGGATCAATATACTTAGTCTGGGCATCATTATACAAGTCATTGATACCTCGTCCTGTCTCAACAAAAACATTATCCCAAGAGATAGTACCACGGAAATTCAAGCCTTTGGTTATGAAATCCAATTTCTGCTCAAGGGTAAAGTCTGTATTGATACGAGTGGTTGTAGCCTGTGCTGTACCACCGATAGCAAGATTCATTGCAGAGTTACTTACATTGGAAGCAGCTGGATAGAATCCCCATGTGCCGTCAGAATATTGTGGCAAGAACACATCTGGGGCAATGTTATAAGCACCAGCCCACTGCTGACCAATCTGCCACTCACTATTGCTCATGTTACTCCAAGGAGCTTTTCTTACGCCATTGCTACCAGCCACATTTACCTTCAAAGTAGTGCTACTTGTGATGGCAAAGTCCAAGTTACTACGAACATTGATACGATTGTATCCATAGCCAGAGTTGTAGTTACGACCATTGTCATACTCACGGAAGAGGTCACCCTCATGCACGAAATCAGCAGAAGCGAAGTACTTAACGAATTTTGTACCACCACTCACGTTCACGTTCGCATTATAGGACATAGCAGACTTTTTGAAAAGTGCATCCTGCCAATCCACATTGGCATAACGTTCACGCTGCTCCTGCGTAGTCTGGTTTCGATAGTTGTCTATAAAAGACTGAGGACGAAGATATGAAACACCTTCAGGATAAATGCCCAGTTCACGCTCTATCACTTGGTTGCGAAGCATCAACGCATCATAAGAATCGTACTTGTTAGGCAACTTAGAAGGAGCTTTCAACGTAGCATTGAAACCAACATCAATCTTAGCCTTGCCTTCCTGACCACGCTTGGTGGTAACCAAGATGACACCATTGGCACCCTTCACACCATAGACTGCAGTAGCAGAAGCATCCTTCAGTACAGAGATGCTCTCCACAGAAGAGATGTCCACGCTGCTCAGAGGACGTTCAATACCATCAACGAGAACGAGAGGGTCGGAATTGTTCCATGAACTAGAACCACGGATGATAATCTGAGGTTCCTCCTCACCAGGCATACCATTGCCTTGGATTGTAACAACTCCTGGGAGGTTACCTGTCAAGGCTGAACCAACGTCGCTGACACCAGCTGCACGTTCCAAAACCTCACCAGTAGTCTGGGTGATGGAACCTACGACAGAAGCCTTCTTCTGCTGACCATAACCAACGACTACAACTTCGCCAATGGCATTGTCGTCTTCAAGAGTAAGTTTCAACTCTCTCTTCGTACCAATCTTTACTTCCTTGGTCTTCATACCTACGTATGTAAATACGAGGATAGAATTCTCAGAAGGAACACTGATGCTGAAATTACCATCTAAGTCGGTGACCGCACCGACGCTGGCATTACCTTTCACTTTTACAGTGGCACCTATCAGAGGCTCACCTGTACCGTCAACAAGATTACCCTTGACCTGGATCTTCTGTGCCTGAGCATTCAGGCTGCAGAAAGCTCCCACCAAGCATAAGGCTGCTGTCCGTTTCATTGTTAACACTTGTTCAATCATGTTCTATTCATTTTTGATTTATGCTTTAAAAATTTAGGCGTGCACAAAAACTGTTTATTCACGGCGGCAAAGGTATGGATTTCTTTCGAAACATACTTTGCGTGGTGTAACAGAAAGTTTATCATTTTAGAAAAACCTTGCGAGAACGTATTTTTCCATTACTTAACAGTTGTTTCATTATATAAACACCTGCAGTTGGCTTTTCAACTTCTTTTCCTTCTATATTATAATATAAGGTGGAAACTACGTCCGCCTGGGTTTCTAATTGTTTAATTCCTGTTGCATTTTGTTTCAAATACCACTCTTTATACCAGTTCATACAGGCATAGCCGCAACATTCTTCGAACAATCCGTGTTTCTTGGCATTCTGGAAACCTGGAATCACCTTGCCCGATTTAAGATATTCATCAATATCGAAATATTCCTGTGTATGGGTAATCGTCATACCGATATTGCCAAAGTGATCGTGAACTGCCTTCCATGCCATTCCCCATTTCGAGGTAGATGCTGTTGCCCAGCTTCCCAGGTTAGGTTGTGTCCACTGCCCCCACTCATTGAGATGTCCTTTATCCTTCTGGTCAGGATCTTCCGGACTCCAGTCTATCTCCGTTACCATGATAGGCTTGCTTGTTACCATAGGCACCTGCGCCTGGAAGTTCTTGATAAAGGTATTGTGATCACAGCTCTTATCTGTCATGTTGCCATACCAGCCTGAGTAGACATGCACTGCGTAAGAGAAATTGTTCTCCGTATCGGTAATAGGATATTTGGAATAGCCCACATAGTTGCTCTGATAGCCAGAACCTGGCACCCAGATAATACCCTTGAAGCCAGTGGCACGAATCTCATCTACCACAGGTTGGAAGAAATCATGGAGAGCCTTGTCTGATTTAGAGCCATCTGCCAGCAACACATTAATAGGCTCATTGGCTAGCTCGATGCTCACCTGTCCGGCATTCTTCTGGATGGTGGGATCGGAAGCGAAGAGATTCCACACCTTCTTAAGATATGCCTGATATTCATCTCCCACCTTGATATTCTGTGGACAAACGCCAGGAGGGCGAACGATTACATATAGTCCATGAGCCAAGGCTTTCTTCACAAGCTTGATATAAAGTCTGCTCAAGAATGTCTCGTATCGCCTCTCATTAAAATACTGGATATTGTTTTCACCCGTTCCTACTGGCGCATTATAGTTAGTCCAGCATGGGTCCATATGAAGACGGAACACCGTACAATAAGCACCTTGGTTCTTGTCGGTGATAGCGGTGAACATCTTCTCGAAATAATTCAAGCAAGGAGTCACATCACCTACTTCATAACCACCCATACCCCAACGGTTACCGTTGAAGTAGCGGTTCGGCGTATCCATCACACCATGCAAGACAACAATCTTACCATTGGCATCCACCAGATTCTTACCCTGCACACGAAGTGCCGGCAGATTATCGGCAGCCAGTCCCGCCATTGACAGCATAGCCATAGCGAGTGATATTAACAATTTCTTTCTTTTCATTGTTACAATTATTTTTAGATTTATCATTTATTGTCAGTCACCTTATTATATTATGAAGGATTGCCAGGTTTTAGTTTACAGAAAAGGATGCTGGTCTTTTAAAATAGAATGGCGCGTAATCACTACGCACCATTCCCGAAAACCAATTAATCATGATTCTATATAAAAACCATAATATCAAAATCTTTTAGAAATTCTAAACCTATTCTACAAACTATTATGTATAAACCTAACTAACCTAAATATTCTAAATATATACAACTTAAAAACCGATGCAAAGATACTCCTAATCTATCATATATACTTTATAATAAGTAACCAATAGTTTTTCTCTCGTACCACATGTAACATTATCTTTACTCTACGTAACATTTTAACATCTTTTTAGCACAAATCTATAAAAAACATACATTTCTGTGCACTATTCTCCCATAAATTTTGTATTTTTGCAAACGAATATAAAAAAGCCAAAAGACAATGAAACCAAGAATCATGATGATTTCCATGAAATCAAACCTCAGAACAATGAGATACATCGGTCTTTTACTGATGTTTATCTTCTGTCTCACTGCGCAGAATATGATGGCGCAGCGAGGAAAACTTTTCAATTCAGACAACCAGCTTTCGAGCAACCTTGCCACTCAGGTGTTCCAGGATTCAAATGGTTTCATTTGGATTGCCACCCGTAACGGCTTGAATATCTATGATGGCTATAACTTTATGGTCATCAGAAAAGCCTACAACAACTGTAACGGGCTCAACAGCAACTATATCAACTGTATAACACAGGATGAAAAGGGGCGTATTGTGCTGGGAACTAACAAGTCACTGCTTATACTTAATGGTAAAAGGTTCTGCAACGTACCTATGCTCGATTCAAGAAATAAGCCTATAAACACTTACGTTAACCAGGTAAGCCGTTTGCACAATGGCGATATTGCTGTCGTTACCTCCGGTTACGGCATCATGACCAAGAAAATAGATGCAAACGCCTGTTACACCATGAAAGGAGAAGTGGAGAACCTGAAATACATACATAAGATTCTGGAAGACAAACAAGAAAGGCTCTGGATTATCCTGGAAAACGGAAAGCTGTTACGGAAAGAAAAGAACGGCAAGCTTGTTTCACGCATCATGGGAACAGAGCAACTTAACACACAAGATATCAGGCAAGACAACAAGGGCAACATTTATCTTGCTACCAAGAATGATGGTGTTTACCTTCTCAAGGCAGGTTCAACCGCCTTCACCAAGATAGTCGGCATAGGCAATCTTCCTATTGACAACATCTATATCAGCCGCGACCAGCGCTTGTTTATCGGTTGCGATGGTATGGGTATCTTCGTGTATAATCCTGTAACAGGATTCTTGCAAAATAATCCTCTGTTCTGCCATGAAGTAAATCTTGCCAAGAGCAAGATTACCAGCATTATAGAAGATTCTACGGGAAACATCTGGGTGAGTATGCTCCAGAAGGGCGTATTCATGCAGTCGCAGGCTCAATGCGATTTCAACTATATGGGCTACCGTTTGGACAGCCGCAACGTGATAGGCGAAAACAGCATCACAAGTCTGTGTGCCAACCAGGGCGATCAAGTCTGGGTGGGCACCGACAAGGATGGTCTTTACCTCTTTGACATAAAAACCAGTAGCATCAAGAGCCATTTATTAAGCAACACCACGGTACTGGCACTCTGCAAAGACAAGAAAGGCAGGACATGGGTAGGAACCTATACTAACGGCATCGGATTGATAGATGCGGGGGGATCTTTCCATCCATTCAGCCTAGGCATTGGCAACCAGGCGGGCATCTTCGATATCCAGGAAGACCCGCAGGGCAATGTATGGTTTGCTACCATGGGCAAAGGACTTTTCCGCCTTTCTCCAGATGGAAGCATCAAGCAATGGAAAGCACAAGATGATGCCGACAACAACCTGAAAAAGAACAGTATTCCTAATGATTACCTCATAAAACTTAGCATCTCAAAAGATGGTAAGCGGGTTTTCGTAGCCACTTCTGTGGGTCTGGCTTGCTATGACCGGCAAAAAAACAGCTGGACTTCCACTTTCGGTGGCGTCAACTGTCTGAGCAAGGGCAGTTTCTCTCATTGCGTTTATTCTGACAGCAAGAACCGCGTATGGTTTGGCACTGAAGACGGCGCAATCTGCTATGATCCGAAGAAGGGATATGCTCATCCGAAGATTTATAACACAGAACTTGGACTTTCTGACAACTGCGTAACCAGCATCATAGAAGATTACAAGGGCAGAATCTGGATAGGAACTACCTGTGGTTTAAACCAGATAGATACAGAAAAAGGTACCATCAACAAGTACTACTCAGACAATGGCTTGCAGAGCAATGAGTTCAGCGATGCAGCAGCCTGCACGCTCTGGGGAGGAAAGATGCTGGTGATGGGCGGAACCGGCGGTATCAACTGGTTTGATACGGACAAGGTGAAACAGCATCCTTGGCAGGCAAAAGTTACCATTTCAGGACTTTTTTGGGGCAACAAACCTATATACCAGGATATGGAATCGGGCATCTATACTATCACCGACAAAAGTGCCTACAACAGCGACAAGTTCTCCTTATCTCATGAAGACAACACCTTCACCATCCACCTGTCTACTCTTACATATAATAATGTAGAGCAGATCAGTTACGCCTACAGCATCAATGGTGAGGATTGGCGAACCATACAGTCTGGCATGAATGAGCTGTCATTCTCACACATGCCAGCAGGTACCTATAAGTTCCGTGTCAAGGCCATCTGCAACGGATACGAAACCCCTGTCAAGGAGTTCTCCATCATCGTTCACCCAGCCTGGTATGCCAGCATCTGGGCAAGAATCTGCTACCTGCTTGCCTTCCTGGGGCTCTGTCTGCTCTATATCAAGCACCGCAAACGCAAGATGGAAGACCAGCTCATATTGCAGCAGCATATCCATGCGGAAGAGATGGGCGAAGCAAAACTGAAGTTCTTCATGAACATCAGCCACGAAATCCGTACCCCATTGACCCTTATCCTCACTCCGCTGTTCACGCTGATTAAGGAAGATAAAGACGCTCACCGACAGGGCATCTACGATATGATGCGCAAGAACTCGGAACGAATCCTGCACCTGATTAACCAGATGATGGACCTGAGAAAGATTGACAAGGGACAGATGGTGATGCACATGAGCGAAACCGATATGGTTGCCTTTATTGGCGATGAATACAAACTCTTCTGCCAGCAGGCGATAGCCAAGAGCATCCACTTCACCTTTGAGCACGAAGATGAAACTCTCCCGGTATGGATAGACCGCGACAACTTTGACAAGGTATTGATGAATGTCCTGTCAAACGCCTTCAAGTTTACTCCTGCAGGCGGCAGAATCCGTATCACCCTCTCCCACTCGCCTCATCATGTCCGCATCGCCATCAAGGACAGCGGCAAGGGCATTCAGGAGGAAAAACTCGAAACGATTTTCCAGCGTTTCTATCAGAGTACCACCACTTCTAATGACCGGAATGTAGGTACGGGAATCGGTCTCGACCTGACACGCTCGCTCGTGGAACTGCACTACGGAACCATTACAGCCGCCAACAACAAGACACTTGATGAAGCCGACTGGAAGGAAGGAAGCCAGTTCCTCATCACGCTGCCTCTGGGCAACGAGCATCTGAAACCGGAAGAAATGATAGATGCACCGGAGCCACAGACTGCTGAAGACATCAAGGAACTGGAAGAAAACATGGAGGAAGGAAACGAAGAGAATGCTGCCGATACAGCCAATGACGCCGAAGAAGATTTCAAGAGCAAGGCAAAGAGCACCATCGCTGTGGTAGAAGACGATGAGGCAATACGTAATTTCCTGAAGACCCAACTACAGGAAACCTACAATATCCTTACCTTCTGCAACGGAAAGGAGGCGCTGCCGGAGATTATCAAGCAGAAGCCAAGCCTCGTTATCTCAGACATCATGATGCCTGAAATGGACGGCAATACGCTCTGTACCAAGATTAAGAACAATGTGAACACCAACCACATTCCGGTGATTCTGCTTACAGCGATGAGCAGAGAGGAAGACCAGCTGACCGGTTTGCAGTCGGGTGCCGATGCCTATGTGGTGAAGCCGTTCAATATGGACATTCTGCGCCGCACCATCATCAACCTGCTCAACGTGCGCCGTACGTTGAAAAACAAGTTTATGGGCAACGAGAGACAGAGCGACAAGCAGATTGCGATAGAAAAAGCCCTGTCACCAAAAGACCAGCTGATGGAACAGGTGATGAAGGTAATCAATGATAACATGGATAATGAGGACCTGAGTGTGGATATGATTGCCCGCGAAGTAGGACTGAGCCGTGTGCATCTGCACCGCCGAATGAAGGAACTGACCAACCAGACGCCACATGCCTTCATCCGCAATACCCGTCTGCAATATGCCGAAAAGTTGCTGAGCCACTCTAACAAGACGATAACAGACATCATGTTTAGCTGCGGTTTCTCCAACCCAGCCAGCTTCAGCACCATGTTCAAGAACTTTTATGGCTCTTCGCCTCGCGATTATATGCAGGCACACCGGAAAATCTAGCCTTTTCACTGCAGAAAAGGCCAGATGTTTCCCAAAATAAAGTATTTGTTACAAATAGAGCTGTTTATGATACGCCTCGCAAAGTGTTGGTAACATTCTATGGGGGTATATTTAAAAGGAAAGCGGTAACTTTGCAGCAGAATTCTGAATACATGTTTCAGCCATGAGTTCAGATACTCATTCTGTAATTTTAAACCCAATAATAAAATGAAGAAAATTGCAATCTTATCGCTTTCCCTGACGCTTGCAGCCGCTGCACAGGCGCAGACAGCTGAGTTTGACTATTTCAAGTATGCGGGAAATGACGCTCGCTTCAATGTTGAAATCGACAAGACTCACCAGTATTACAACCCGGTACTGGCTGGTTTCTATCCAGACCCATCACTCTGTCGCGTAGGCGACACCTACTATCTGGTAAACTCTTCGTTTACCTTCTTCCCAGGTGTGCCTCTCTCAACCAGTAAAGACCTGGTCAACTGGCAGCCTGCCGGTCATGTCCTCGACCGCACATCACAGGTTCCATTGAAGGGCCAGCAGGTATCAGCCGGTATCTTCGCACCAGCCATCAGCTATAACAAGAAGAACAAGACCTTCTATATGATTACCACCAATGTGGGAGCCGGCAACTTCTTCGTGAAATCAAAAGATCCTTCCAAAGGCTGGAGCGAGCCTATCTATCTGAATAAGATTGACGGCATCGACCCTAGCTTCTTCTTCGATGACAACGGAAAGGGATATATCGTGCATAACGGTCCGGTAGTTGGCGGTGCCGACTATGAGGGTCAGCGTGCTATCCGCTGCTTCGAATTCGACGTGAAGGGCGACAGCATCAAGGGCGACTTCAAGGAGATTCTGCGTGGCGGAACCCATGTAGAGGCGCGTCCTATCTGGATTGAGGGTCCTCACCTCTTCAAGAAGGGCAAGTTCTATTATCTGATGTGCGCCGAAGGTGGTACAGGCGGATGGCACAGCGAGGTTATCCTGCGTGCCAAGAATCCGATGGGACCATGGGAGGAATGCCCTAACAACCCTATTCTTACCCAGCGTACCGGTCTCGACCCTAACCGCAAGGACCCAGTATCAAGTGCCGGTCATGCCGACATCGTAGAAGATGGCAAGGGTAACTGGTGGGCTGTATTCCTGGCTTGCCGTCCATACGAAGAGGATATGTACAACACAGGTCGCGATACTTATCTCCTGCCTGTAACCTGGAAGAATGGATGGCCAGAGATTCTTGCCAAGAATACTCCTATCTCTACCGTTGGAGAGAAGGCTGGTTTGAAGCCTGCCGCAAAGAATGAGTTCTCAGGCAACTTCTCTTATGTGGATAACTTCGAAGTTGATAACAATAAGGCGGGTCTGAAAGAGTTGAATCCACGCTGGATGTTCCTCCGCGACTTCGTTGACTGTTACAAGGTAGAAAACGGCAAATTGAAGTTCAATCTCCTGCCAGGCAATATCTACAAGCGTGAGCCGATGTCTGCCATCTGGGCACGTCAGCAGCACGGCACCTTCACAGCTGAGACTGAAATCAACTTTACTCCTCGCAACGACAAGGAGATAGCAGGTTTGGCACTTCTCCAGAAGGAAGACCACAACTTCGTGTTGGGTAAGACCATGAAGAAGGGCAAGCTGATGATTACCCTGACCCGTGCCGAGAAGAACAACGTCACCATCGCCTCAGCCCCTATCAAGGCTGGCAAGCTGAAGCTGAAGGTAGAAGGTCATGACAGATATTATGATTTCTATTATGCAGAGGAAGGTGGCGACTGGCAGCTGCTCGCCAAAGGCGTTGATGCCAGCAACCTGAGCACCCAGAAGAGCGGTGGCTTCCTCGGTGCCTGCATCGGTCTCTATGCTTCTTCCAACAAGGAATAAGG
>ERZ779681.244-NODE-244-length-20931-cov-1.73146_pt1 | contig 20931 bp, 14 predicted proteins | sample MGYA00511905_ERZ779681 | MGnify/ENA primary metagenome ERZ779681 (study PRJEB29588, sample SAMEA2144578) | human gut metagenome | biome: human gut; feature: human-associated habitat; material: faeces | place: Denmark | collected 2008/2010 ... | reverse complement strand
AATGTTTTTATTCACCTAACAACACTCTTACTTCAGGAAAAACTCTTCCAACTTCTCTAAATTAATGATATTATTATTCTATGTTAAAGAAGATTCTTGCAAAAATTTCTATACATTCAGTATTGATATTTGTTTCGCTTTTATCAATCTTTCCTTTTATTTGGTTGATATCAACTTCATTGAAAGGTGTTAATGAAAATATTTTTGCATATCCTCCGACAATTATTCCTACAGATTTCACTTGGGAAAACTATATTGGAGTTTGGCATAAGGTCAACTTTATTGGATATTTTATAAACAGTATGGTTGTTGCAGGGTTTACAGTATTGTTAAACCTTATATTATCTTCTCTTGCCGCATATCCGTTGGCAAGAATGGAATTTAAGGGTAAAAAAATTGTATTCTTCTCTATTCTTGCAACAATTATGATTCCATTCCAGTCAATTATGCTACCTGTTTATTTAATTACAATTAAACTGAATCTTATTGACAGCGTTAATAATTTCATGGGTTATTTAGGTCTAATTCTACCATTTGCAGTAAATGCTTTTGGAATATTTTTAATGCGTCAAGCATTTATGAAAGTACCTAGAGAACTTGAGGAAGCGGCAATAATTGACGGGTGCAATATATTTGAAATGTTTGTAAAAGTTTGCCTTCCGTTAGTAAAATCTTCACTTGCAGTTCTTGCAATATTTACTTTTATTGGTTCTTGGGGTGAATTTTTATGGCCCAGTATTGTACTTACAAAAGATAGTATGTACACTCTGCCTGTTGGTATTAATAACTTGCAAGGTTTGTTTAGTTCAAACTGGCGATTTATAGCTGCTGGTTCTATTCTTGCAACTATTCCTATTGTTATATTCTTCTTAGCTATGCAAAAATACTTTATCTCAGGCGAAAATGAAGGGGCAGTAAAAGGCTAGAAGTTGGGGTAATGGATTGACAAAGTGTCGTGAATTTGCTACACTATAGATAATAGTATGCTTAAAGAAATTGAATATTACACAACAAAAGATGACAAGTGTCCATATATTGAATGGTTTTATTCTTTATCTAAAGAGTATCAATCGAAAGTTATCAAACGAATCAATCGTTTAGAAAATGGTTTATATGGTGATTGTAAGCATCTGTCAAATAGTAAATTAAGTGAATTACGATTAGACTTTGGGAAATGATATCGTATTTATTTTAAAGAATTAAATAATGTTATTATTTTAATAATTGCTGGAAGCGATAAATCAAATCAAAATAAGACAATAAAACAAGCTAATATTTATTATGAAGATTATCTAAATAGGAGTAAATTTAATGACAATTAAACATAATGATTTTGTAAATGATTGGTTAAAAGATGAAGAAAATCAAAATATTTATCTTAGAGATAGTCTTCTTGAATTTGCAGAAGATGGCGATTATACGGAGTTCTTTCGTTCTTTAGAACAAGTGATAAAAGCCAGAACCTCAGTAAAACAGTTTGCAGAGTCTATTGGAATGCAAAGAACAAGCCTTGTAGATTTATTACATGGAAGAACAAAATCTCCAACTATTGCGACTATTAATAAAATCCTTGATGGACTTGGATATGAGATAAAAATTCAATTAAAATCTGCATAGATAATTATTCATTCTAAAACACTTTTACAAAACCTACTTGCCGTGATAGAATAATTACTGTAATAGTTAGGGGAGTCCACCCCATGGTAGTAAATTTTGGAACAAATGTTGTTGTTTCAGCAAAAATTTACAACATGCCTAAAGGACAGAAAGAAGATTATGGAAAAGAACAAAGAAACTTTGTCTATTCTTAGACACTCAGCATCACACATTATGGCTCAGGCAGTACAGAAATTGTTTCCTCAAGCAAAGTTGGCTATAGGACCTTCAACGGCTGATGGGTTTTACTATGATTTTGATTTAACAGATGGATACGCATTCACTCACGAAGATTTAGAAAAAATCGAAAACGAAATGAAATCTATCCTTAAACAAAATCTTACTTTTGAACAAGTAAACGTAGAAGATGTTGATAAACAAATTGCAGAATTCAAAGCAGAAGGCGAAATTTATAAAGCTGAACTACTTGAAGAACACAGAAACGATAACCCAACTCTTTATCTAACGAAAGACAAAGACGGAAATGTGTTATTTAATGACCTATGTGCAGGTCCTCACGTTCCAAACACATCTTATATAAAAGGTAATGCAATAAAATTATTAAAAGTTGCAGGTGCATACTGGAGAGGCGATGAAAATAAAAAAATGCTTCAAAGAATTTATGCAACTGCATACTGGAATAAAGAAGATTTACAAGAATATTTAACTTTCTTGGAAGAAGCAGAAAAACGTGACCACAGAAAACTTGGTAAACAACTTGATTTGTTCTCTGTAAGAGAAGAAATCGGTGGTGGGCTTGTATTGTGGCACCCAAATCTTGCAACAGTAAGAGAAGAAATAGAAAATTATTGGAGAACAGAACACAGAAAACGTGGTTATGTTATTGTAAACACTCCTCAAATTGCTAAATCAAAACTTTGGGAAATTTCAGGACATATGGACCATTACAAAGAAAATATGTTCTTTATCCAAAAAGACGAAGATTCAGATGACCAATTTGTAGTTAAACCTATGAATTGTCCGTTCCATATTTTGATTTATCAAGCAAACAGACATTCATATCGTTCATTACCATTAAGAATGGCTGAATTGGGTACTGTTTATAGAAAAGAAAAATCAGGTGCTTTGGCTGGTTTAACTCGTGTTCAAGGCTTCACTCAAGATGATGCTCACATTTTCTGTACTCCTGAACAATTAGTTGGTGAAATCAATGAAATTATTGATTTTGTATCAGATACAATGAAAATCTTTAAGATGAATTTTGAAGTTGAATTATCTACAAGACCTGAAAGCTATGTAGGTGAATTGAAAAACTGGGAACTAGCAGAAGCTGGTTTGAAAGAAGCAATGGATAAACGTGGAATGAAATATGATATCAACGAAGGTGATGGTGCATTCTACGGACCAAAAATTGACTTCAAGGTTAAAGATGCTATTGGTAGAACTTGGCAATGTGCTACAATTCAACTTGATTTCAACTTGCCAGAGCGCTTTGGAATTAAGTATCAAGACAAAGATGGTAGTATGAAAACTCCTGTAATGTTACACAGAGTAATATTTGGTTCAATGGAAAGATTCCATGGTATCTTGATTGAACACTATGCAGGAGCATTCCCATTATGGCTTGCACCAAATCAAGTTACTATTGTTCCTATCTCAACTGATAAACACACAGATTATGCAGAAGAAGTTTACAGAAAAATGAGAGCTGCAGGTATCAGAGCAGAACTTGATGACAGATCAGAAAGTATGAATTACAAAATTAGAGAAGCCCTACAACAACACAAAGTACCTTATGTATGTGTTGTAGGTGACAAAGAAAAAGAATCAAACTCTGTTGCTGTTAGAAAACGTGCAGTAGGTCAAATTGGAACTTATAACGTAGATGATTTCATTAACAAAATGAGTGAAGAAATTCAAACTCGTGGTGAATTTGAAATTAAAGGTGAGTAAATAAATAAAAAGATAAAAACACCTCTTTAGCAAATGCTTAAGGGGTGTTTTTCTTTTGCAAATATAGCAACATATCAAGAAATCTGTAATTTAATATAACAAATTTATCCCTACATCATCTTACCTAAATATCACCATAATATCTAATGTAATTTTAAAAATTTCTTCTATATTGGTTATGCAAACATTTTTTGCAAGAAAAAATTGATATAGGAGATTTATTATGAAATTTGAAAATATTGAACTAAAAGGTCTTGATTCAAAAGGTAAAGAAACAAAAATAAAGCTTGCAGATTTAAAAGGTAAGAATATAATTCTTTATTTTTATCCAAAAGATGAAACCCCAATATGTACAAAAGAAGCAGGGAATTTTAGAGATGCCTTAAAAAAACTTCCTGAAGATACGATTGTAATAGGAGTAAGTCCTGATAATATCGAGAGTCACAAGAAATTCTTTGAAAAACATAATCTAAACTTTAGCATTTTATCAGACACAGAACATAAACTGGCTAAGGCTCTTAAAAATATCAAAGAAGATGTAAAAGATAAGTTTGAAGAAGGTAAATATGAACTTGATAAAATGAAAAATAAAATTCAAAATAAAAGAATTGATATGAAACTAAAACATGACGAAAAAGAAATTCGAGATAAAGAAAAACAACCAATAACAATGCGTTCAACTTTTATTATCGATAAAAAAGGTCGTTTGATGAAAGAAATGAGAGATATTGATATAAAAGGTCATGTTGATGAGGTTGTCGAATTCGTCAAAACTTTGAAATAAATTCTATTAACCAACAATAAAAAGCGAGCAAAGATTTTTGCTCGCTTTGGGTTTAAGTTTACTTCTCTGATTATTCTTCTTCGCTGAATTGGTCTTTGCCAACTCCACAAAGAGGGCATGTGTAATCTTCCGGCAAATCCTCAAACGCAATGTTATCATTTTCTGCTGGATCATATACATAACCACACACATCACATACGTATTTTTTCATGTTTGTTCTCCTTTACTGTGTATCTATCTGTGTAAACTATCAGAGGCAGTTTTTACATATCCCCTTGATCTGAAAATTTGTTTGTAATACTTTTCCGTATTGTTCGCACCCTTCAGGTGCTTTGATATATTCATCAAGAAAAATATCATATACAGCACCACATTTTGTACAAATAAAATGACAATGTGGTGATAGGTCTGCATCATATCTTGTTTTAGGAAGTTCGTTATCAACTTTGAATATCAAACCCAATTCTTCTAATGATGCCAGTGTTCTATATACCGTATCTAAAGATATTGTTGGCATAACTTTGCGAACCTCATCATATACCATTTCTGCGTTAGGGTGAGATGTCACACTCGCAATCATTTTCAAGACCTCTATCCGTTGTGGCGTTAGTCGCATATTTGCTTCTCCACATCGTTTTTTAAGTTCTTTGAGTTTTTCTTCTACTTTATTCATAACAATTCCTTATTAATAATTATTATTAATAACATAGAATTTATTTTTTTGCAACCCCTTTCGTTTATATTTTTTATAAAATACAAAATTCTTGTATTGCCCAACATAGGGATTTATTTTTTATTTATAGATATATATTGAATTTGTAAAAAATGTAAACGCAATACATGACTAAGCTATTTATCCGGCATAGCCTGACCTATTACTAACAATTCTCACTCCTAAACACAGAAAAAGCGGGAATTAATCCCGCTTTTTATAGCTTGTGACGACAATTTACTATTCAAATTTTATGTCGTCTGTGGCGTGAAGCTGTTTTTTCTTGATGTTATGAACAACTGCATCAACAAGAAGTTCATAGCTGGCAGAATTCTCTATATTAGGGAACTCTGACTTTAATTGTTCTCTGACCATCGCTTCCAGCCTTCTCTCGTCAGAAAGAGTTTGAAGTTCTTTGTTATCGGCTAACATCTCAACATAATCTTTACGGTGGCTCTTTTGCGAACTCGCAAAACTTAACCACATAGCTTTGGGGTCAATTTTTTTAAGCTTTTGGATTAACTTTAAGTTTTCAAACATTGATGTAACCTCTACACACTATTATACTATGATAAAGTTTTCTAGGCTGAAATAATTGCTTAACTTCAATTATCTTCTTTACATATTGTAACATAAATTTTAAAACATATTATATCGACTGGAATATAGCCTGTTTATTTATTATAATCTCACTCAAGCCGATACGAAACAATCGTATCGACTTACTATTGAAAGGAACATTAGTTATATAATTAATTGCTTATGATTAGATTAAGTTCAAAGCAATACTTGGTACTTGGTTAGCAGTTGTTAACATTGTTGCACCTGCTTGTTGAAGAATTTGTTGTGAAATATATTCAGATGAAACTTCTGCAATATCAGCATCTTTGATTAATGATTTTGCTTCTGTTAAGTTATCTGCTTGTACGCCTAAACTTTCAACTGCAGAATCAACTCTGTTCATATAAGACCCGATTTCTGTTGCTCTTTGAGTTACATCGTTTACAGCAATATCTACTGTATCTAAGAATGCACGAGCTGAGTTGTCATTTTTGAATACTGAGTTACAAAGAGCTGTAATTGTAAGCTTAGTTGCATCAATTTTACCATTTTTTGCAAGACCATCATCTGATAATTGAGCAATCATTGCACTCTCGTAGAATTTACCATCTTTTCCTTCATATTTATTGGTAGCTGATTTTGCACCATTTGCAGCTGACTGTCCGGCATTTTTTGCAAATTGCATTAATGAAGTAATTTTAGCACTTGCAAATAATGATTTATCAAGAACGATTACATTTTCATCACCTGAATTGATACCTACTTGAAGGTTAACACCATCTGTTTGAGAACCATCTAACAATTTCAAGCCGTTGAAATCTGTTACATCACATAAACGGTTAATTTCGCTCATTCTTTGTGCAACTTCTGATGCGATTGCTTGTCTTGAAGATGTTGCATAAGTTCCGTTTGCTGCTTGTTCTGTCAAATCTCTGATACGTTGGAAATAACTACCAATAATTTCCAAAACACCTTCTTGAGTTTGTAATAAACTTGAACCCATTTGTCCGTTTGTTTCAGCAACATCGTATGTGCTTAATACAGATTCCATTTTCTTTACAACCCCGTAGCCAGCTGCATCATCTGCTGCTGAATTGATTTTAAAACCTGTTGTCATCTTTTTCATCGCTTCATTCATTTTCGTAGTTGTAGAGTTAAAGCTTCTCTGAACCGATAATGAAATAACGTTTGTGTTAATACTTAGACTCATAACTGTCTCCTTTCAATATTCGTTATTCGTATTATGGTTCTGATAACGGCAAAATTTTTTTTAGCTTTAATTTGTTGTTCAATATATCAACCATTCGTATGAGAGAAAAATTTAAAAGCCCCTATTTCAGGGGCTTTCACAGACTGAAAAATTTATTTAATTTTGGATAAATCCAAGTATTTCGGGTCATATACAAGGTCATACCTTACACCGTGTTTTAAGACTACAAAATGAACATATTGCTTCAGGTCTTTTAATCTGTTATGCTCTACAACAAGAACATTGTTACCTATTGAATGCCCAATATTTGTGTTCTTTACATATATAGATTCGCCTTCCTTAGGACTTTTCAAATAAATAACATCACCTGAATAATAATATTGCAAAGAATATCTTTCGTTTATAGAATAAGCTGCAAGGTTAAGTTTGTTTTCTCTTGCAAAGTTTCCGTAACTCATCAAATCGTTTTGACCGAATTTGTACCAAACATTAAATAATGACGGAATACAAAACGCACTCAAATATAAAGAAACAAATACATAACTGCAGAACATCAACATTCTTTTTTGAGATTTTACTGCATATAGAGCCAACAGACCCGTAAATATAAAGATAAACGCTACCCCTGCTTGAGCACTCTTGATTTCTGTGTATAAAGGTGCAGGTAGAAAATATTTCATGACTAAAGCTGCAAACCCGACTATCAAAAACGCTGAACTTGTTAGATATACAGATAATTCTATTGGTTTTCTGAATAGTTTGTAGTTGATATATTTATACCAAACATACGCAGTAACAACAGCTGCAAACGGATAAACAGGTAAAATATAAGTAATTAGTTTTGTTTTTGCTATTGAGAAGAATAGAAAGGTAAACACAAACCCGATAAGGTTCATTATTACAAAGTGTTCAAGTTTTAATCTCTTTTTTTCTTTTATTACAGAATAAAAAGAGAATATAAATGACAAAGTCCAAGGTAAGAAACCAACAATAAACACAGGGATAAAGTAAACCCAGCTGTGTTCACGCCCAATAGTTTCCGAACCTATAAATCTTAGAATATGATGCTTTATTATATATTCTTGGACAAATTCCATACCATGAATGTTGTACATCATTATATGCCATGGCAAAGCTATAGCAAGGAAAATCAACCCCCCAATCAACATATAAGAAGGTTTGAAGAACTCTTTGAGATTCTTTTTCCATAATCCGACAAAAAACATAGTACCAAAGGGTATAACAACCCCGGGGATACCTTTTGCCAAGAGGGCTAAAGCAGAAAACAGGTAAAATAACCACCACCAGTATTTTTTATTTTTGTCTGCGGCAAAATATGTGACAAACCCACTTAATGTAGATAATGTAATGAAGGTGGTCAATACAATATCAAGGATAGCTACTTTTGCAAAAATAACATATTCAACGCCTGTCACTAATATCAATGATGACAGAATCGCGAATCTGCGAGAGATGAGCTTTCGTCCGATAAAATATAACCCAATGCCTGAAAGCATAGCGCATGTAACACTCGGTATTCTAACAGTGAACTCGCTACATGTTTTGAATATTGCAAACGATAAACACTCTATCCAAAAATATAACGGTGGTTTATCCCAAAAGACTCTACCATCAAGGTACATTGTTACAAAGTCATGAGAGCGAAACATTGTCCTTGCAATATCTGCGTATCTTGTTTCATCAGCATCAAGAAGTGGATAACTTCCTAAACCGAATATGAAAATCAAATAAAATAACAATGTAATCCCTGCAAATATGAATATACTTGCATGCTTCTTCAAAATATTTTTCATTTTTCTTAATTCCTTATAAATAAGATATTTTTAACTAATATTATTTCACAATAAACATTTATTATCCACTATAAAAGACGGCTAATATATATTATATTAACCGTCTTTTATTAATTTATTATTAGTTTTTGTTTATTTTTTTAAGAAATCAGGAATTTCTATATTTGTAAAGCTTGGTAGAGTGTCTGCAGCTTTTGGAGCAGCAGTTTCTCTGTTGAATCCTGCGAAGAAATCAGCAGGGTTGATAGAAGGTGTTTTTTCTTCTGTAGCTCTTTCAAATACAGGTTTTTGAGATCTTAGTTCAAATCCTGTAGCAATAACTGTAATTTGGATTTCACCTTGAATATTATCATCAATTACAGCACCAATGATAACTCTTGCATCATCAAGAACTGCATCATTGATAATATTTGTTGCATCAGTAACTTCGTGTAATGTCATATCAGGGCCACCTGTGATGTTTACGATAACACCTGATGCACCGTTGATAGATGTTTCAAGAAGTTGAGAATTAACAGCGATTTTTGCAGCTTCGATAGCTCTACCTTCACCTGTACCACGACCGATACCCATCAATGCAGAACCTGATGCTTGCATTACACTCTTAACATCGGCGAAGTCAACATTGATAAGACCAGGAATTGTGATGATATCTGAAATACCTTGAACACCTCTTAGAAGAACTTCATCAACTACGATGAATGATTCTTGAAGTGATACGCGTCTATCAACAACATCTAACAATTTGTCATTAGGAATAACAATCAAAGCATCAACTGATTCTCTTAATTTTTCCAAACCTTGGTCAGCTTGATTAGCTCTGCGTTTACCTTCAAAAGAGAAAGGTTTTGTAACAACACCGATTGTCAAAATACCTAGGTCTTTAGCAATTTTAGCAACAACAGGAGCTGCACCTGTACCTGTACCACCACCCATGCCGGCAGTAACGAATACCATATCAGCGCCTTCAATAGCTTGTGTAATTTCTTGTTGTGCTTCTTCAGCAGCTTTTTCACCGATTTGAGGTTCACCACCAGCACCAAGACCGTTTGTAAGTTTTGGTCCAAGTTGTAATTTATTATCGCAAGATGAGCATTGTAATACTTGCAAATCTGTGTTCATTAACCAGAATTCAACACCAGTAAGTCCTGATTTTATCATTCGGTTAACAGCGTTTCCACCGCCACCACCGACACCGATAACTTTTATCTTTGCTGGGCCAACACCCGGTGCTAAAGGAGTCGAATTGTTAGCTTGCGACTCTGTTGAATCTTTTCTTCCAAAAATATCTGGTCCTAAATTTTCCACGATTAAACCTCTTTTATTAATTATACATTATATACTTTACTACATACTATCATACTATTTTAAACAGGGAAAATAGTAAAGAAAAAATAGAGTTTTAGATTCATTTGTTAATAAAAGTTAATAAGTTATTTGCAGTTTCCCGTCATTACAAGCATAAAAAACTAATCAAGTTTGAGTTTTATTTCTTTATAATTAGGAAGTGTTATGAGTCAATTTTAATTATTTTATTAATAGAGAAAAGTATAATAGTATTTTTATAACGAACATTAACAAATTAGCCTTATTAAAAATATAGTGCTAATATATTTTTATTGGGAGATAATTGATGCGTAATTTTGTTATATTTTTATTCTTGTTATCAACCGGCTTTGGGATAGCTGATAATGTTTTTGCGAGTACTTTGTACGACTTATATAGTGATAACTCTGCAAAACCTGTTCAACAAACCACTAAAAAAACTACTAAAAAAACAACGACCCAAACCCAAACAAATCCGAATTATTATAACAACAACTACATGCCGGACTTCTCGGGTCAGAACCAAATTTTCAGAAACCCTGAAAACTTGTTTAAACAAGGGAGCCAAAACTATGGCGAATATGCGACAAAAGACAGACGCACAAACCCTGTAAGAATAGGTAATCCATACAATCATTTGAATAATAAATATGTATCGACACCGACCTATACGGGATATAGCAACAACTCAAAATCTTCATCAAGTTTTGATAGTGATGCTGTAAAGTTTAAACGCTCTGCCGACGGCAATATATACGGCTATAACAAATACGGCAAAAAAGTCGGGATTTATAGACTTAATAATAATGGAACAACCACCCAATACGATACCCAAGGCAACAAAATGGGTACATTTAAGTAGGCAAACTACCCCTCAAATGCGTCATTCAGAGGCTTTAGCCGAAGAATCTCTTTTTAAAAGTTAATAAGAGTTAAGTGACTAAGTTATTAAGAAATTGTTTCTTAGTAACTTAATCACCTAATAACTTATTAACTTCAAACAAGTCGTAGGTCAGATTATGCCTGACAGATTGACTGACAATCACTATCCCTTTAGCCCTTTAGGAAACTGCTGTATGAATTTTGCATATTTGAAATAGCTCTTTCCATACTGCTGAACTTGGTTTGAAGTTGTTCCCTGTATTTGTTCAGAGCAGCTGTAAGATCAGTAATCTTGGTATTCATCTTCTTGATATTCTTATTAATAGAGTTTTCGGTAGATGCGATGTAACCTGTTGTTTTTAGCGTAGAATCAACAATTTGGTTAACCTTCAAGAATACCCCGGGGTTGGTTGTTGTACCGACAAGCAACTGTTTAACAGCATCAGAATCTTTGTCCAACGCTTGCATGAACTTATCTTTATCAATTAACAATTTAGTAACATCTGTAGAAATACTATCTTTAGCTTCACCTGTAGAAATACCGACTGCAGCAAGGTTTCTGTAAATCGTTGTACCACCGACTGTTTGGGTCATTAGTCGTTTAAGTTGGTTTTTCATCATGCTGAACATTGTATCGTGTTCAAATGAACCACCGTCACCGAGTTCTTTTTCTAGCCCTTCCATAAGGGTATTATATGAATCTACGATATCGTTTACAGCGTTGTAAATACCTTCGTCATCTTGTTCAACAGTAACAGTAACGGTTTCACCTGCAGAAACACCTTTGAGGTTGAGTGTCAGCCCTTTGATTTTGGAGATATCACTTGTAATTGTGTTAGAAGTAGATGTTACGGTTGTACCGTTGATTTTAACAATAGCATTTTGACCCAATGTTTGACGGTCTGTAACAAGAGTTTCTTTGCCTGCTACAGATTCAGTAAATCCCATAATCTTGGTGAAGTTGCTTGTTCCTGATTCGATGTTGATAAGCGATTCACCACTCAAAGTTGATTGTACAACAAGAGTACCGGACAAAGTATCCCAATAAGCAGACGCATAAGACTTGTCAGACTTATTAATTTGATTGATTAAAGAGTTCAAGGTCGTTGTGTTATCAATAGTGAAGGTAGCGTCACCGATTGTGAATGTACCTGCTGTAATGTCACCGTCCTTGAATAATCCTGCACCTGTAATGAGTGAGTTTCCGTTTACTTTGTACAATGCACGAGAACCTGCAACCCTTTCGGCCGTTTGTTGTTTAAGGTTGGCTATTGTTGCAAAGTTGGTTGTATCGTTAGATGCACCAACAACAAGATTATGGTCGCCGACAACCTCTATACCGATTATACCTGTGTTTTTGTCTGCAGGATTAGTGACAATATTTCCGTCAGTATCGACAAATCCTGCTCTAACTGTTACACCTGTTTTGGCAGCAACGGCAGATGTTATTCTTGAGAAAATATCAGAGAACTTGTCTGTATCATTAACCGTTACTTCTGTTTTAATACCGTCAACAAATATACTCATCTTACCATTTGTAACATTAACGGTCGAAAGTAGAGTGTCTTTGTCAGCATAGTTTGCAACAGAATATGTAACATCTTCTTGGTAGTTCAGAGCTCGACTGCTTGTAGCATAAACATCTATCGTGCTTGTTGCAAGCCCTAATGTATCACGAATACCTGATGAACCACCTGTGAAGGTTATTCCATCAACAGAGTTGTCGAGTTTAATTACACCGTTATCAAGAACAGCGTGAACACCTTCTGCTTCCATTTTATCCAAGAATGATTTTATTGTATCTGTTGCAGAAATATTTACGATATGTTGTGTTTTATCATCACCTGTGCCAAGTTCAAATATTAATGAACCAACAGCAGTTTTGCCGTTTTTGTCAAGTGATGTTAGGAGCATATCTTCTGTCAACAAGCCTGATGTAGCACCTGCTTTCCAGTACTCGACATGCCCGTCATAGTCGCCTTTGTCAATTTTGCTCAAGCCTAGTTTTGTTACAGCATCACAGGTCCCGTCGGCAAGGTAAGTATCACCTTCTGAATATATTTGAATACATTTGTTACCACTGTCATCAATGATAGAACCTATCATACCGTAAGGCTTGATTGCACTAAATAATTGGTTTACAGTAGTGTCCTCATCAATTTGGATAGTTGCAGCGACTTCGCCGTCTTTGATAATATTCAATGCCCCACTTGCAACACCCATTGCAGAAAGTTTTGTATCTTCGCTAACTTTTTCTGTTGTTTTAAACGATAACGGACTTGAAACATAGCCTGTGGTCTTGTTTGTATAAGTACCACCACTTGTCAGATAAGAACCGAGTTCACCACCCAATGTGAAGGAGTGGTCGTTGTTTTTGAACGATATTTTGCCATCAGCATCAATAGTTGAATCTATGCCGTACGTTGCAAGTGTATCTATAATATCTTGCATAGTATCAGTTGCAAGGAAAGAGAAACTGTATGGCGTTGTACCGTCAAGAATAAGCCTTACAACACCACCATCAGCAAACCCCATAGATTCTAAAGTATCTGTAGCCTTAAGAGCGTGAGAATAAGTAAGATTTTTTGAAGTATTTGTAACAACAGGGACGTCAACCATAAGAGGGTCTGTGATGTATCCTTTGTCTGTGTTTACATATCCGGCAGTACCAGTAGTTAAGAATTTACCTAAATCACCTGAGAATACAAACGAATGCTCTGTGCTTGTTGCAGTAAACGCACCATTAGTTGCATTGATTGAGCAATTAATACCCAAAGCTTGCAAAGAGTTCATAATATCTTGCATAGTGTCAGTTGCACCAAAGGAGATTGTTGTCGGAGTTGTTCCGTCAAGTAATAAGTTCAAATCTGCACCATCTTTGAATCCCATTTGAGCAAGAGTTGTCCCTGATGATAATTTTGCAGTTGTTTGAGTGAAGGCAGGGAGTTTAAACTTAGATATCATGTTAGATGAACCATCAGTTAAACTATATCCGTCATTTGATGAGATTGTTACCTTGCCACCTGTCAAACTCATATCTATACCATAAGACTTGAGCGCAGCCTTAGTTTGATTGATAGTCATGTTTTCGTCAATATCTATTGTGTGAAGAACATTACCGTTTCTATCTAATACAAATATTGAACCAGAATTGATACCGATATCTTTTAGTATAGAATTGTTTGTAATATTTGAGGTTGTAGTATATGACAAATCACCTGATTGATACTCTTTGCCAAGTTGAGTATAAGTAGGTGCACCACCTTGAAGAGCTCTGCCAATATCGCCAGAGAATACAAATGTCTTGTCGCTTGATGCTGCAGAGAATACTCCCGTACTGCTGATTGTTACATCAATTCCGAGATTAGCTAAATCATCTGTTATATCCTGAACAGTATCATCAGCGCCGTAGTTCAGATTGATAACATTACCGTCAAGAGTAAGACGCAATGTACCACCTTCTTTTGTGCCTAACAAATCAGATACGGTCGTAGTGGCTTTGAGAATATCTGTTGCAGAGTTGTAAGTAAGAGGGTTTTTGCTTTCGTAGCCGATTTCTTTATTTTGATACCCTGTAGTACCGTCAAGCAGTGCAGAACCTAATTCCCCTGTGAATACAAAAGAATGAGAATTGCTTGTTGCAGAGAAAGTGTTACCCGTAGTACCTGTTACTATAGAGGCATCAATACCGAAAGAACCTAGAGCAGTTATAACATCATCTATAGTATTGTTTGCACCAAATGACATATTCATTGTGGTTGTACCGTCAAGTATAGCTGACATTGTAGCACCACTTGAGAAGCCCATTTGAGCAAGAGTTGTAGAACCTGTGAGTTTTTCCGTTGTATCTGTCCAAGTATCGAGTTTGAATTGGGTTACAAGGTTTGATGTCCCGTCAGCCAATCTGTTGCCGTTTGTTGACGATACAGAAATCTTTTTGTTGGTAGAATCTATTGTCAGAGTAAAACCGTACGCAGATAAAGCAGACGCAAGTTGAGATAATGTCTTGGTGTTATCTACATCAAAGTTTGTAACAAGGTTTCCGTCTTTGTCTGTGATTTGAATATTACCTGATGATACACCAAAGGCATCAAGCGTAACCCCACCGGTCACACCGAGTTGATTCATAACGGATAATTGACCTGATGAGTATTTGTTGTCTGCATAAGTGGTTGTTCCACTTGAACCTAATAATGCTCTGCCGACATCACCCGATAATGTAACTTGGTTTGATGAGGTTGCAGTGAATACACCTGAACTGCTTACAGAGGCGTTGATACCGTAGCTTGCGAGTTCCAAGAGGACATCACCGATAGTAGAATTTGCACTGTAAGACAATGTTATTTGAGCAACATTTTGTACTAAGAGATTAAGTGTGCCACCTTCATTTGTACCTAACAAATCTCCAACACGAGTAGCTTCTGACATTGCAGCACCTGATTGTGAGTAATACAATTTATCACTTGTGTTGTGTGTTTCGTAGATACTTGATTCTGATATTGTACCCAACAAGGTTGTTGCGAGCTTGCCCCCGACTGTAAGGTTTTGAGAAGTGTTGGCAGCAATTCTGAGTTGAGATTCTTCAAATGTTGCACTGACACCCGTCAAACCGTTTAAGTAGTCCAATACATCTTGAACCGTAGAGTTTGCACCAAATGATTGGGTATGGTTTGTACCATCAATATTGACAGATATTGTTCTGTCAGATGCAGTTGATAGCCCAAGTTGAGAGAGTGTTGTACTTGTTTGAACTTCTCTATATATGTATGGGTTGTTACCTGTGAGTTTTGGCAAACCGTTGCCTGATGCATTTATTTGAGCCAAAGAATACCCAATAGCCCCGCATTGATTTGCGTATCCTGCACCATTGTTCACAGTCCCTGAATCTCGATTGTACACACAGTTTGTAAGGGTACCATCAAGGAGGTCTCCTACAAATCCACCTATAGTAGCAGTATTACCTTCATACGCAGTTTCAACTTTTCCTGTTGCGTAAGCATTGGTGGTTATTGTACCCTGTGCATCTCCAACAAAACCTCCGATTGTATTGTTAGATGTGCTGGTAGATTTGACATTTCCCATTGAGTAACAATTATTGATAGAATCTTCTGCTGTAAGTCCAACGAATCCACCTATATCACCTTGTGTGCTTTGAGTTATATTCCCCAATGAGTATGAGTTAGAGATTGATAGGCTAATAAAGGAGTATCCAACTAAACCGCCAGTAGTTACCTCGGTATCTGATTTGCCACCTACGTTTATATCAATAGATGAAAAACAATTATTTATAGACGAACCATAAGACCAACCTACAAGTCCGCCTACAGAAGATGTGGTTTTAACATCCATACTAAAATTGATACTACCGCCTGAAACGTAGCAATTTTCAATTGTTGAGTCATCTGCTTTTCCTATAAGAGCCCCAACACTAGTAGAACTGTTTTCATTGTTTATTGTAACATTTGATAGTCCAAGGTCTTTTATTGTCGCACCGTAAACATTTGAAAACAAACCTGTAAAGTTTGTTGAAGTATTATTTATTTTCAGATTCTTGATTTCGTACCCGTTACCCAAGAAGGTGCCTCTAAATTCGGTAGAATTATTCCCAATCATAGCAAAATTGGAAACAGAGGACATATCAATATCGTTTGTCATTACAAAAGTAACATTAGATGTACTCTTGCCTGCATTGACCAACTGTGCTAGTTTGTTCAAATCAGATGCGTCTGACAAATAATATGTTTGACCTGCAGTGAAAGAGGATACATCTTTTACTCGAGTGATAGAATCAGGAACAACTTGGTTTGATACAAGCCCGATGAATTTGGAATCTTCTTTGTATTGCGCAGTTGTCCCAGTGATGAGTTTACCTGATACAGATGAGGTTGTTGTCATACCAATAGCTGATACTAAATCTCCACTGACATAGCCGTTGTCTATTGATACAACACCGTTTTCTACTTTTGCATAATTAACACCTGTTGTACCATAGTAACTGTTCATCTTGGTATTTACAGATGCCAGCCATTGGTCTATTGTAGCCGTACCTGTAGCACCATCTGTTGTGGTTGAGGCAATAACATTACCGTAGTTGTCATATATTGCATAAGAACGGTTGCTTGTCGAAACTCCCAAATCAGTACCGATTGTCGTTGAGCCTTCTATCAAGAAGGATTGGTTCAAAGTGATAGCAGAATTTGATGACATAGAGGTGCTTTGACCTGTAGTCGTCAAACCGAGTTTGTTAGCCAAGCCACCGTATAAAGTAACACCTGTCACATCAAGCGAGCCGTCCTCGTTGATAGTCATTGTGCCACCTGCTTTTTTGATTTGATATGCAACAGTACTCAAGATATCAGTTTCATTAAATGTTTCCTTTGTACCATTGATATACAATATATTTGAACCTGTTGTACCCATTAGTATAGGATTGTTACCTGATTCAAAGAACCAGCCGTTATCAGTAGTAAATCCATACTGAGCCATTTTACTGCTATTTCGTAAATCTGATGTTGTTACTTTGGCACAGTTTGTAAAAGTATCAGCATGACTTCCGGAAGACTCTCCACCGGTTCCTGAACCTGTATAAACACAATTAGTAAATACTGAACCTGCTGAACTCCAATAGGGTTGTCCACCCAAAAGTGTACCGGAGCCTACGGCATAACAATTATCAACAACTCCACCACTACTGGAGCCTATTAAAATACCATTTAACGAGCCACCTGTAACAGAACTTACAGCATAACAGTTTGAAACATTTCCATTAAACCCAACTTGTCCGATTAAACCACCTTTACCCATAGCTGAACCACTAACAGTAGCTGTAGAATATGAACCTGTAACCGTTGATGAGTTCATGTTCCCTACAAGTCCACCGATGAACGAGCCATTTCCCGAAACAGAACCTGATGACCAACAGTTCTTAACTGTCATATTGTTAGCTTGACCAACCAAAATACCTGTTTGTTGTCTGCCTTCAACAGTAGCACTTGATACACCCAAGTTTTTTATTATGCCACCTGTAACACTGCCAAACAAGCCTAATCTATCAACAGATGTGTTTGATATTTTTAGGTTTTTGATTTGATAACCTTGACCGTCAAATGTTCCACCAAAAGCATTAGCTTCAGTCGCACTGATTGGCGTAAAATTGGAAACAGACGCCATATCGATATCATTGTCCAATACAAATCTGACGCCTGCAGTATTGGCTCCGGCGTTGGTCAATTCTGCCAACTTTTTCATATCATCAACAGTCGAAACATGATATGTTTTACCTGTTGTAAAATCTGATACATCAGAAACATATACAACCTGTTCCGTACCACTATTGAGGTACCTCCACTGAGTACCTGATGTCGCAACAGAAACCGAAACTGGTTTTAGTGACGATGAACTTGTTGAAGTGGTTGAAGCTGTATAAGTCAAATTACCCGAGGTTACTTCTGTACCTGATTGTGTAGCCTCAAGCCCGAGAACATCTACGGCAGTACCTGAGAGGCTCACACCTGATACTGTTACAACGCCGTCTTTTATTGTTGCCGTACCACCTGCTGTTGCTATATCAGCAAAAACCGTACTCAATGCTGTTGTTTTGGTATAAGTCTTGGCAGTCCCTCCATTGATAGAGAGTGTTTTATCACCTGTTGCACCAAAATCTGCAAGAGTATTGGCAGTTGTAGCATAATTTTCAACCCCACCGACAGTTATTGCTCTATTGCTTGTCATAGAGGTTGCAGTGCCGACAGTTGCCAAACCTAAAGCAGTTACAAGTGTTCCACTCAATGTAACCCCCGAAACAGAGATTGTATTGTCATCATTGATAGTAAATGTTCCACCTGCCGTTTCTACTGCAGTTTTAACATCATTAAGAGTTTTTGATGTTACATCATAAGAAACAGAAGTTCCACCATTAACAGCTAATGTTTTAGAACCTGATGTTAGTCCCAATATATTACCTAGTTTGGTTGTTAATGCTATTTGATTGTTTTGCGTTTCTTGAACTGCACTAGAACTTGTAGAAGATGAATTAGTTACAACAGATAATGCCCCTGATGTGACAGATGTTCCTTGTGTTGTTGCAGAGAAGCCCAACAATGCAGCCAAAGTCCCTGTCAAAGTCACGCCCGAAACTTTCATTGTTCCGTCTTTTAGTTCGACTGTTCCACCAGCATCTGTAATATCTTTTATAACATCAGAAAGTTTTGCAGTTTTTTCATATTCTTTCGCAGTACCACCATTGATCGTCAAGCTTTGTTTGCCTGTTGCACCCAATTTGGCTAGAGTTGTATCAACTGTCGCTGCCTCTTGATGAGTTTCTGTAGCTTTTGTCATACCGAATTTGTTAGCAACTGCACCTGTTATATAACCATCATTGATAACTATTTGTTGGGTATTGTTATCAAACGATGCATCTAAACCTTTTGTTTTTAACTGAGCAACAAATTCATCAACAGTCAGGTCTGCAACATTATTAATCGAACCTGTTATTGCAGTACCGTCAGACTTGTATGCAATATAAGTATCGGTATTAGCAATACCTAAATCTGACAACTTTGTACTGCCTGTTGCTTTATATGTAACAGTATGAGCGTTGCTTGTCAATGTCGTACCACTCTTGTCTGCAACCAAGCCCAACGCATCTAACAATGTACCTGAAACAGTTTTGCCATTAGTATCTACAGTAATGACACCATTTTCATCAACTGAAAAGTCAACACCTAAGCCATTAGCAGAAAGCTTAATAAATTGAAGATTAGCATTGCGACCAAAAGATAGCTTTGTACCCGCAATATCAAATACATAACTAGAACCTGTAAGCCCTAAATCTTTTAATGCAGTTGAATAATCTGCAACATTGGTTTTTTGCCATGTAAGAGCATTACTCTTCATAACAGTACGTTCTTGAACATCAGCAAGGTTAAGGATGTCTTTGAGGTTAGAACCACCTGCAACAGATCCGATTACGCAACCTCTGATGGAGATGTTACCTTGATTGTCTATAGTTGCTTCAGCACCAAAATTTGTTTTTAAAATATTTAAAAAGTCATTAATTGTGTTGATATTGACTTTTGTTCCACCAGCTTTTTGTATTGTATAATTTGTTCCACTCTTTTGGACATTATGTTCAATTCCGTTAATATTAATTTTACCTGCAGTTAAGCCCAAATCAGAGAACTTAGTATCTTTATTTGCATAAACAATAGAACCTGATGCAGCGCCTGTGATATTTGTGTTTTGGAGTCCCAAAACATTCTTCAACCCCGTTGCACCATCGTTTATCTCATTGATAGATGCGCCAACTGTGAATCTGCTCTTTTTGCTATCAAAAGAGGCAACAACCCCAACCTTTGAGAACTTGTCTATCAAGTCTTTTATAGTATCATTCTCAGAGATGGTGAAGGATTGATTATTAACAGTGATAGTACCTGCTTTTGCACCCAGTTTACCAAGTGTTGTATCCAATGTCGCATACTTGGTTTCAGATTTGGTATAACCACTCGTTGCCTTTGTAGATGTCGCCAACTGGTCAACCAAAACATCATAAGTCTGTCTTGCAGCCTCAGTCGTTGCCGTCGCCGTCAAAATATTGGTATTCGATGAGTTTGCCAGATTTTGCATAAACAAGTCGATTGATGCAATACCAAACTGTGAATCTGTTATTTTTTGCAAGCAGGTTTGAAAACTGCTAAAGAAGGACTTGATATTATTGACCACGCTCAAGAGTTTTTGTTGAGCTTCCTTCTGTGCCTGCAAGCTCGTAATCGTAGTCTGTTTTACTGATACAAGCGCATCTACCCAAGAGCTTGTATCCAATCCTGAACCTGATAATCCACTGAAAGTTATGGTCGCCATTATGCCACCTCTTTTCTAAACAGGTTACGATTGCTGTCCGGTTTGGTTTGAGTTGCCCTGTGTTGTTTAGAACTACTAAACATCAACACCAAACCATTCTGGTCATTGTGCATTGTTCTACCGTCATTCAGAGGGCGTAGCCCGAAGAATCTCGTAGTAACATCACCGTCATTGCGAGCCACGCAGTGGCGTGGCAATCCAGTCTTACAAACCC
>ERZ779681.237-NODE-237-length-21128-cov-2.38419_pt1 | contig 21128 bp, 16 predicted proteins | sample MGYA00511905_ERZ779681 | MGnify/ENA primary metagenome ERZ779681 (study PRJEB29588, sample SAMEA2144578) | human gut metagenome | biome: human gut; feature: human-associated habitat; material: faeces | place: Denmark | collected 2008/2010 ... | reverse complement strand
GGAATAATCATAATCGGACTCGTAATCAGACCGATGTATGCCGTATTCTAACTTCCATGCCGCCGAAATTTTCGGCGGCATAATTTTTCGTAAAATGCAGAATATATGGTCAGGAGTATATTATGAAAAAATTATTTATTTTGTTATTGACGATTTTTTCTGCGATTTTTTGTATTTTACCTAATTCTGGCGCGGTTGTATACGCCGCAAACGACGATTTTAGCGTAAAATCGAAAGCGGCGTATCTTATCGATTACGGAAGCGGAGAGGTAATATACGCGAAAAACGAAACCGAACGACTTCCTATAGCGAGCATGACTAAATTAATGCTTCTGAATTTATGTTTCGATAAGTTGGACGAAGGGGAATTTGCTATGACGGATGACGTAACAGTCAGCGCGAAAGCGAGCGGAATGGGCGGGTCGCAAGTCTTTCTCGACGCAAATAAGCCTTATAAAGCAAGTGAATTGATAAAAAGTATTATAGTCGCATCGGCTAACGACGCTTCCGTCGCTATGGCCGAAAGGCTTTACGGCTCCGAAAGCGCGTGCGTGGACGAAATGAACGCGAGAGCAAAAGAGTGGGGGCTTGACGACACGTTGTTTTCAAACTGTACGGGATTACCGAAACCGACTCAATATTCCTGCGCTAAAGACGTTGCGAAGATGCTTTCGGAAGTCGTTAAACACGACGAATATTTCGAATATTCTAAAATCTGGACGGACGAAATCGATCACGGCGGCAGAAAAACCGAAATAACGAACACGAATAAATTAGTAAGGTTTTACGAGGGATGCGACGGCGGTAAGACGGGTTACACCGCAGAATCGGGTTTTTGCCTTGCAGGCACGGCAAAACGCGGAAATATGCGACTTATTGCGGTAGTGATCAAAGGTGAAAGCAGTAAATCTCGTTTTGCCGACGTTTCTTCGGCGTTTAACTACGGCTTTGACAATTATTCGAGCAAAGCGGCGTTGGACGACGAAAAAGAATTAAGCGTTACGGCAAAAGTGGAAAAAGGAATTAAAAAAGACGTAAAAATTATCCCCGAAAACGACGTTTACGTATTTTCGAAAAAGAATGAAAAGCAAGATATTGTCATCGATTTCGAGCCGTATAATAAAATTAAAGCGCCTATAAAAAAAGGCGACAAAGTAGGTTGTTTAATCGTGTATAAAAACGGCGTAGAAACGGGCAGAACGAACGCTTTGGCTGCCGAAACGGTAAACAAAAAGACATATTTCGACTACGTACGGGATGTGGCTCGTAGTTGGACAATTTGATTGACGAATCGGAAAAGCGGAGTTACGTAAAAGTAAATCTCCGCTTTCATTTTAATATATAAGTTTCTCGTGAAAATCAATTAAGAACTTAGTATCGTCGAAAGTTTCGGCTTTCTCTACGTTAAGTTCTTTTTTTAATTCTTCAAACGATATAACTCTTTTTAATCGTTTACTCGTCTGTTTAATCGACGAAAGGCGTTCGTCTTCATCGTTTGCGGTTTTAGTTACGTATATCGTGCATACGTCGCCGTCGCGGTTATAGGAGTTTCCGTCACGGTAAATGGCGTTTATAACAGTGCGAAGAATATCTACGTCGTTTCTTTCGACGGAGTAGGCAAAGCAGTATACTTCGCCTTTTCTTCTTTTAGGTAATTTACTTAAATAATCGGAGTAGACGAGGTTTTTAAGTCGATGACTTATTGACAAGCCTTTTTCGCCCTTAAACTCAGAAACAGAGTAGGGCTGATGATGACCTTTTGAAGTATTTACGCCGTATACAACTTCGTAATTCTTTATAAAATCACAGTAATTTACATTATTTTCTTCTAAAACTCCGATAAGAACGCTAAGGGAAACTACGGCGTCTTCGTCCGAGCGATGTTCGAGATATTTTATTCCGTATTTTTCAGCCAGGGTCTTTAACCCGATCGAATTTGCATCGGGATTAAGTAATTTATAGACGAATTGTACGTCCATGTATTCGTATTCGATACGTGGCAGCGAATATTTATCGCACGCGTCGTTCATATATTTTACGTCGTTCGCCATGGCAAATCCGAGTACGAGCCGCCCTTCGAATAATCGTTTGATATCGGCGTATCTGTCCTTAAATGTCGGAGCGCGGCGAAACTCGTCTATGCCGTAGGCAAACATTACGCCCGTTCTTTTAAGGTTTTTCTTATCGCCAACCGCGAAACGTTTGGGCAGGGGATTTATCAACAAATCGTTTCGTTCTATTATATTAAAGTTCTCGTCGGCAATTGCGTAGCCGAAACTGCAAAGGCTTCCGTCATCGCTCTTACCGGTACAACTTTCCGTATCTATTATTAAGTATTGCATTTCAGTATTTTCTTAACAGTCCTTCAACCACGCCGAGTATCGTTACGTCGTCTAAAATTATATCCGATAAAGCATCGTTTTCGGGGTGGAGTATTATTTTATTTTCTTTTTTATAAAAGCGTTTTACGGTTGCTTCGTCTTCGATCAATGCGACTACGATTTCGCCGTTTTCGGCATAGTTTTGCTTTTTTACGATTACTTTGTCGCGGTCTAATATACCGGCGTTAATCATGCTCGTGCCTTTTACTTTAAGCATAAACAGTTCTTTCTCGTCGCCGAATTCGTCGGGAAGCGGGCAGTAACCTTCCATATTTTCATAAGCAAATATAGGCGTACCTGCCGTAACCGTGCCAATTACGGGAACAGACACGAAATCTATGGATTTTTCGTCTTTTTTAACGCTTATCGCGCGTTTTTTCGAACTTGCTTTAATGATTTCGCCGTTTTTTTCTAATTTTTTGAGATAGTAATGACACGTAGCGGTAGATTTTATACCGAGAGCCGAACATATTTCTCGTATCGAGGGTGAATAACCGTAGTTTTCGTTATACCGTCTTACGTATTCGAGTACGTCGTTTAATTTTGAACTGACTTCCGACATTTCTTTTTACCTTTGTGAAATTACGTCTATAATAACATATCGGAAAGATAAAAGCAAACGTTTGTTCATATCATTTTTTGTTGAAATTTTCAAATATTAGTGATATAATAAAAGCGCTATGAAAACAGAAGAAGGGAAAACTAAAAAGTGCGTTTTGTACGATCGCGATTGTATAGATTGCGGAGAATGCGAAATGTGCGATCTTAATCCTTTGAAAGTGTGCGATAATTGCGGCAAATGCATCAATATGCAGGACGTTGCGACGATTAAAATCGACGGGATAAAAAATACGGAAGATTGACCGCGAATAATACTTGCGTTTTATCGAAAATTCAAGTATAATGTGCGTGATGGAAATATTTTTAGAGAAATGCACGTTATATCTTGCCAATTTTTTGGCGATTTTGATTATTTTGCCTTTACACGAATTCGCCCACGCATTTGCGGCGGTTAAGTGCGGCGACGATACGCCGAAATTCGCGGGGAGATATACACTTAATCCTTTCGCTCATTTCGATCCGATAGGTTTGGTTATGATGATATTGATCAGGTTCGGTTGGGCTAAGCCCGTTCCGGTAAATCCCGACAATTTCAGAAACAGAAAAAGCGGGTGTATCTGGGTGTCGATAGCGGGGGTTTTGGTCAATTTGACGTTTGCCGTCGTTATCTGTCCGCTGTGTATGTATTCTTACAAGTTGTTTTATATACAGTCGGATTGGGCAAGATATTTGAATTTATTGATTCAATATTTTATAGCGTCGCTTTTCTGGATAAACGTAAGTTTGTTCGTGTTCAATATGTTACCGATATATCCTTTGGATGGATTTCGGTTGCTGGAATCGCTCACGAACGGGCGGGGTAAATTTCTTAATTTTGTCAGGCGATACGGGTTTTACATTTTGATCGGGATATTCGTTTTGGGTTATATCGCTGATTGGACGGGTATATCGTATCTCGACGTAATAGGTTATTTATCCCAAAAATTAGGCAATGGAATTATTTTATTATGGCAATCGATACTGAAAATTTGAATGAAGAATTAACGGAAAACGTTGAAGAATCGGAAGAATTGGATAATCCGTATTCCGAAAAAGCAAAAAATTTCGAAACCGTAGTAGATTATACGACTAAACTCTCGAATTTCGAAGGTCCGCTCGATTTGTTGCTCTTTCTCGTCAATCGCGCCGAAATCGAAATAAAAGATATTTTCGTTTCGGAAGTAACCGAACAATTTCTCGAATACGTAAATAACGCGGAAGACATGGACATCGAAAAAGAGAGCGAATATCTGGCGATGGCTGCAACTTTATTAGAAATAAAGTCAAAAGCGTTGTTGCCGCAAATCGAGTTTGAAGAAGGTTTCGGCGACGAATACGACGAAGATCCGAGAAAAACTCTTATTCAGCAACTTGAAGAGTATAAAATTTACAAGGAAGCGAGTCAACACCTTAAAGAACAGGAAACTATAGAAAGGTTCTATAAGGCTCCGGACGAATCGGCAAGTGAAGTGCGCATTGTTTATACCGATTTCAATCTTGACGGACTCGTAAAGGCGTTCACCGAACTGCTGGCGAAAAGCGACTTGGAAACAAGACTTAACGATCAGAAAGAGATTCCGAAAGATTCGTTTACGGTTGCAAATCAGATTACGTATATAAAAACGATAATGCTCGAACGCGAAAGTTGCAGTTTTTTCGAACTATTCAACAAACATGCGAGCAAACCCGAAATTATCACGACGTTTCAGGCGTTGCTTGAATTGTTAAAATTGCAATATTTAACGGTTGAACAGAACGCAACGTTTGACGACATAACCATTACATTAAGAGAAGACAGGAGTGAAGAAGTTGGAGACCTTAGCGAGTATAATTGAGTCTATATTATTTGTATCGGGCAACGAGGTTGCAATCAGCGATATTTCCGATAAACTCGGAGTATCCGACGAAGAAGTTTTGCTTACGGCAAGAGAACTTCAAAACAAATACGATCTCGAAACGAGCGGAATAAATCTTCTTATTTTTAATAATAAGTTACAATTTTGTTCCAATCCCGCGAACGGAGTGAGCGTTGAAACCGTTCTTAACCCGATTAAAGAAAGAGAATTATCGAAGAGCATGCTCGAAACGGCTGCTATAATCGCATACAAGCAACCCGTAACGAGAACCGAACTGGACCAGATCAGAGGTGTGAACAGCGATTACGCTCTTCAAAGCCTTATGAAACTCGAGGTCGTAGAAGTCGTAGGCAGAAAGGACGCTATCGGTAAACCTCTGCTATACGGTACGACCGATAAATTTTTGAAAAGATTTCAGATTTCGTCGCTCGACGAATTACCCGACATAAACGAACTTATGAAAAAGATAAGGCTTATGAACGGCGGTGACAGCGACGATAACTATTTGTTCAGAAAAGACGTTTACGACGAAACCGCAGATCCCGATTACGTACCCGAATCCTCTGAAGAAGAGCGTGAGGATGAGGACGTTCCGGATTTTTTGAAAGGTGAAAACGTCGAACAAATCAATATGTAAATAATTTGCGTAAAAAACAAAAAACCTCGGCAAAGCCGAGGTTTTTTTGAAACTTTTACATTTATTTTCTGGTCGTTTTGTCTCCGACGAAATATTTTCCGGTTCCGTATAAGGCGTATTTAATCATGAAGTATATGGGTATGTTAAGCGCGAATATAAACGGTATCAATACGAATGAAGTTACTTCTATTATATTGCCGAAATCAACCGACGCAAACAACGCGACGCAAAGAATAATAATCGTAATCTGAAACGTTATAATCAAAGCGATTTCGATTACGTCCTTAAACGAGGCAAGTTCTTTTGCCGTTTTCGTCTTGTTAATATTATAAATGACGAAGCAAACTACGGGAAACACGGCTGTCGAAAATACCAGAATAAGTTTTGCGGAAGACGACCAATTTACGATTTGGGACAAGGTCAAATTCATAATCAGCATTTCAACGAACAAAACCAGATACCATATTATAGATGAATGGAAATTAAGTTTATTGACAAAAACTCTGTCACCGTAGTATTTATTGGTGTTATACGAAGCCTTAATCTTGAAACCTTCGCGTTTCGCCATATTGTATAAATCGGAAAAATCGGTAGAACCCTCGCCGTCATAATAAGTCTGTTGTCTTCTATCGGTTTTTTCGTTCGCAATTTCGGCAGTTTCGTCGTCTGATGGGTACCTTCCGGAAGAAACGTTTTCTTCATAATATCCGTCGGTTTCCGAACGGGCAGGCGAGTAATCGTCGTCAAAATAACGAGTTTGTTCGTTCCTCTCGGTTCTCTCTTCGGAATTATCGGTTTCGATCTCGGTCGCGGCGTGTTTTTCTTCTTTTTTCGGGAAAAGCGAAGAAAGTATCGATTTGTATTCACGGCGGTTAGACGTCGTTCCGTCTTCTACCGCAAGTAAATCGTCTTCTTCATCGGAGTATTCGTCGTTTGCCGCTTTATCTTCTTGCGCGGTATACTCAAAAGTAGCGTTCGTATCGTTCGCTGTTTGAGTTTCGCTTGGGTTTTCATCTATGGAAACGTTCGTTTCTTCTACGGTTTCACAAGTAACGTTTTCGGTTTGAGCAATATTTTCTATCGGCTCATTTTCTTCGATATTATCGTCAAAAATGAATGGTTTTTCGTTATTTTGATCGGCTGTTTCGACTTCGTCTGTAACGTTTATTTCCGGTTCGGTTTCACGGATCGTTTCATCGTGATTGACGGTTATTTCGACCGTCGGATTAAAATCGGTTTCGTCTTCGACGTAAAGCGAACTATCGGTGATTTCGAACGGATAACTGCGTCTTTCGTTGATTTTAGCGTTCGGAAGCGCCTTGTTTTCCTGCAACTTACTTACGTTTTCGGAAGTGTTTTTTTCAACAAAGGTTTCGTTATTCGCGTTTTCATTGTCCGGTTTATCGTTTTCGAAGCCTAATTCGCCGAGAATATCGGATAATTTCGCGTTAATATCCTGTAATAAATCGTCTTCCGACTGCGTTTCGGTTTCGTTGTGGACTGTAACGCGCGTGTCGTATGCGTCCTCGGGCAAATTTTCGATCGATTTTTCATCGATTTTTTGGTCGTTTTCGGCGGAAAGTACAGGCGATTCGTAAGGGTTTTCCGACGGAATCGGGAAGTCTTCGGTTCGCATCATGAGGTCATTTTCGGGTTTTTCCTGTACGGTATCGACCAACGTATCGATAACTTCTTTGGATTCGAGCCACTCTTTACGGTTGTTTTCGACGAGTTTTTCGCCTTTTTCCGTAAGACTGAAATATTTGCGCCTTATGCCGTCCGTTGCGCTCGATCGATATTCTTTAATAAGGCTTTGTTTTACGAGCCGCTGCATTGCGCTATAAAACGTGCCTTGTTTGACGCTGAACTTGTTATCGGAACGATCTTCGATGTTTTTACGAATTTCGTTTGAATCTTTATCTCCGTCGACTAAAGATAATAGAATTATCGTATCGATATGACCGCGAATCATATCTCCGTTTAAGTCCATAAAATTTCTCCGAATATTTAATAAATACATTATACAAAGAATTACGAAAATTGTCAAGGTTTAAGGCAAAATTTGAAGAAAATCATAAAAAATTTGAAAATGCGCCGTATTATAAGCGATTTTACAAAGTATTGTTTTAGTCAAATTATCAAAAATCAACATATCATTGCGTAAAACTTGTGTTTTACGCAATGATATAAGTAAAATATCGGGGTTAAAATTTAACTTACCTTTTGCAAAATTTAATTTTCAATCCCGGTTAATTTTAATTTCATTTTACTTTTCTGCCCGATTGTGGTATTATCTAAGCATGAGCGACAAAAGAAACGATTACTACTTACAACGGAATATTGACTGCGAAGAAAAAATCGAAGCGTTAAGTCTTGAAATGCCCTATTTTTGTTCCGAATTTTTTTACGGTATCGGCAATAATACTTCGGCTCTTACAAGGTTGAATTACGCGTACGACCTGCGTATATTCTTCGATTATTTGTCGCAAGTTAAAAAAATTCCCGTAGAAGATATGAAAATTGAGGTTTTAGACGAAGTTACTTCTACGGATATTGAGCGATTTCTGAACTATTTGTCGCATTATAAAATGAACGGCAAAGTACTTTCGTGCGATGAAAAAGGTAAAAAACGCAAATTGTCGACCGTAAGAGCGCTATTTCGTTACTTTTTTAATAAAAACGCGATAAAATCCAACGTCGCGGCAAAAATCCCTACCCCGAAACTTCACGAAAAAGAAATAATCAGGCTCGAAGGTGACGAAGTCGATAAACTTTTATCTTACGCAGATAGCGACGACGCGTTTTCCGGTCGTAAAAACGCCTATCACGAGAAGTTGAAAATCAGAGATTACGCGATTTTGTCTTTGTTTTTAGGAACAGGAATACGTATAAGCGAGTTGGTGGGACTGAACGTCGACGATTTTGACTTTAACGAAAACAGTTTTGTGGTTACACGAAAAGGCGGAAGCCGTACGATTTTATATTATAACGAAGAAGTTAAAAATGCTCTTTTGCGTTGGCTCGATTACAGATACGACTTAAAACTCGATAAAAACGAGACTGCCCTTTTCGTTTCGCTTAAAAACAAGCGGATTTCCGTAAGGGCCGTCGAAGTTCTGGTAAAAAACTACGCGAAAGAAGTTACTCCGTTGAAAAATATTACTCCGCATAAATTACGTAGTACGTTCGGCACCGATTTATATCGAAAAACGGGAGATATTTATGCCGTTGCGGACTTTTTGGGGCATAAAGACGTAAATACTACTCGTAAACATTACGCCGCCATCAGTCAGGATTCGCGTAAAAGTGCAGTTGAATTCGTAAAACTGAGAAAGGACGAAGATGATAACGACCGATAAACGAAAAAAAACCGAAAAGGTATTTTTGCTGTTCGCGTTATACGATAAAACCGATATATCGACCAGAATCGAAGAATTATCGAGTTTAGTTAAAACGGCGGGAGCGGAAGTCGTCGGATCGGAATATCAATTTATAAGAGAAGTATGCCCTGCCACTATTTTCGGAAAAGGGAAACTCGAACAATTCAAAACGGAAATTCGGGAGGCAAATGTCGATACGGTTATATTCGACGGTACTCTATCGCCTTCAAAAACGCAGAATTTAAGCGATATTTTAGATATTAAAGTTATAGATCGAACTACCCTTATTCTTGATATTTTCGCAATCAACGCAACGACGGCGGAAGGCAAATTACAAGTAGAACTTGCTCAGTTGGAATATTTATTGCCGCGCTTAAAGGGGCAAGGAAAAGCCCTATCCCGACTCGGAGGAGGAATAGGCACGAGGGGACCCGGCGAAACCAGGCTCGAAACCAACAAAAGATATATCAGAAATCGCATCAATTCTCTGAAAAATTCACTTAAAGATCTTGAAAACCGCCGTAACGCCGTCGGAGAAAGACGGAAGAAAAACGGAGCGATTGTAGTTGCTCTTGCAGGATACACGAACGCCGGCAAATCTACCCTTCTGAATTTGCTTTCGGGAAGTGATGTAATTGCCGAAGATAAATTATTCGCAACGCTAGACCCCACCGCGCGTAAAGTAAAAATCGGAGATTTCAACGTAATATTCGTAGATACCGTAGGGTTTATCAGAGATATTCCGACGAGCCTTATCGAGGCGTTCAGATCAACTCTTCAAAGCGTAGAAAACGCGGACGTGGTTTTGAACGTTTGCGACGTATCATCAAGTAATTTAATCGAACAAGCAGAAGTCGCAAATAACGAAATTATACGTATAAAGCCGACGGCAAATATCATAAAAGTTTATAATAAGGCAGATAAAATAAGTTATTTTGAATTTTTACCAACTGACGGAATTATAATTTCGGCGAAGCAAAACAAAGGTATAGACGCACTTGTTGCCGCTATAAAAAAAGAAATCGAGAGCCAATTCGAGCAGATAAAAATTATAGTTCCTCATGAAAAAATCGGCGAATTTTACAAGTTGACGCAATTCCTTGAAAATTATAAAATCGATTACGGCGACGACGGCGCGGAAATATCTTTTACGATCAGAAAATCCGTATACCCTAAAATCAGAGAATCGATAAAAAATATCCGCGTAAATTAACGCGGATATTTTTATAAGTCGTTTTAATTCTTTTCGAGAAATTCGTCTATTTTTTTATATAATTTCGATTCGTCTTCGTCGGTTTCAGCGTCGTACTTATACGGATTTATGCGTTTGAAGAACGTTATCTGCCGTTTTGCGTAACGTCTGGAATTCCGTTTAATTTCATCTACGGGTATTTCTTCGCCGTTTATAACAGCTGGATAAATTTCTTTATATCCTATCCCCTGCATGCATTGATTATCTAACGTAATTCCTTTCGCAATTAAACCTTTTACTTCGTTTACAAGTCCTTTTTTAAGCATATTATCGACGCGCGAATTTATTCTGTCATAGAGTTTTTCACGAGAAATATCCGGCATAATCGCAAAATAATCGAATCTCGGAATCAATTCGTCTACGACGTCGGATTTTTTAATTCCCGTCGAATGGAATATCTCTATCGCGCGAATAACCCGTACGAGATCGTTCGGGTGTAACTTTTTCGCGGTTTGCTCGTCTACTTTGCAGAGTTCGTTCCAGACTGCGAGATTGCCTTGTTTTCGTGCGATTTCTTCGTATTTTTTGCGTAAATTCAAGTCGCCTTTAGCATTGCCGTAACTCATTTTATAAATCAAAGAGTTGACGTAAAAGCCTGTTCCTCCGCAAATAATCGGCAATTTATCGCGTGATAATATGTCATAGATTATTTTTAACGCCTGATTTTCATAGTCGGAAACCGAAAATTCGGCGGTATCATCCGCCACGTTAATCATATAATGCGGAATTCCCTGCATTTCTTTCTCGTCGGGTTTCGCCGACCCGATGTTGAGATTTTTATAAATTGCGACAGAATCTGCCGAAATAACTTCGCCGTTATATTTTTTTGCAATATCGACGGCCAAAGCCGTCTTTCCCGATGCGGTAGGTCCGCAAACGATAAGTATTTTTTCTTTCATACTATTCGTTTGAACCATTTATCGATTTCTGTGCGGGTGATCTTTATAGCGATAGGTCTTCCGTGAGGACATTTAAGCCCCATATTGCCGTTTAATTTTTCAAGTAATTTGTCGATTTCGGACTGCGAAAGTGTTTTTCCGGATTTTATTGCCGCTTTGCACGCCTTTTGCGCTATCTTTTCTCTTAAAATATCCGGCATATCGATTTTACGAAGCGACATATCGGAAAGTACGTCTTCGAAGAACGTTTTTATGTCCATACCGAGCAGATACAGCGGCAATGCGTATACCGCGAATACGCCGTCGTCGTACTCGGCTACGTCTATGCCGATTTTTCTGAAATCCTGAAATCTTGCCGTGATGAATTCGGATTCTTTATCGTTTACTGGGAAAGTATACGGAAGGAGCAACGTTTGTTCGTCGAGATTACCGCTTATATAGTCCTCGCTGAATTTATCGAAAAGCAGCCTCTCGTGAGCGGCGTGCTGATCGATAAAGTAGATATCTTCGCCTTTTTCGAGTATCAGATAAGTCGTGAGTACTTGTCCTACCACCCTGAACGGAGATTCCACGGGAATTTCGGTTTGAGCCTGCGAATTTTCTTTCCGGGCTTCCAATTCTTCGATATATTTTTTATTTTCGGCAAATATATCGTCTATATCGAGTTTTTTATTTTCATCCGATTTTTCTTTTTCCGTCGGTTCCGCAACGGACATATTTTCAAATAATTTATGAGCGTCGGGAGCAAAATATTTTGCCGCGTTTTTAAGGTACGGAGGAACGTAAACGGGAGTATCGCTGACCGGTACGGATACGAATTCTTCGGGAGTATCGTCCGTTTTGTTATATTGCGGTTGTTCGGTCGCTGCGGCAGAAGTCGAAGAAGTATAATCGATTTTTTGCGGATAATCGAGTATCGACTGTTTTTTGAGATAATCGTTGTTTTTTATTATGTTTATCGCTTCCGCGCTTCCTTCTAAAACCTTTGAAATTACCGAATAAATTGCGCCGTAAACGACGTGGTTGTCGGCAAATCTTACGTCGGCTTTATTCGGGTGAACGTTTACGTCTACGAACTCGGGATCAACGTCGATTTTAAGAACGTAAAAGGGATACTTACGCTTCATTAAATACGGCGCGTATGCGTTATGGATAGCGGTTTGCAGCGTTACGTTCTGAACGTATCTGCCGTTGAGAATGATCGTCTGATAGGTTCTGTTAGGTTTTACGAAGTAGTTCTGACCGATAAAACCGCTGATTTTCAAGCCGTTTTTAACGGTTTCGATTTCCAGACAGTCGCGTATGGTTTCGTATCCGTAAATTCCGATAATCGCTTCGTCGAGAGTTCCGCCCGGGGTATGTAATTTTTCTTTCCCGTCGAAAATCAGTCTGAACGAAATTTCGGGATGTGAAAAGACGAGCCTCGTAACAACGTTGGCTATATCCGCTTCTTCGTTTTTCGAAGGCTTCAGAAACTTTTCCCTTGCAGGAGTATTTTTGAAAAGATCTCTCACTTCGATCTGAGTGCCGTCATCGGACGGAAAAGGTTCGACGTCGGATATAACGCCGTAATTCGATTCGATATAATACCCGATTTCGGCGCGCTTTACTTTGGATGTGATTTTCATTGCCGAAACCGATGCGATAGACGCGAGCGCTTCGCCTCTGAAACCGAGCGTGGCGATTTTATCGAGATCGTCGGCCGTTCTGATTTTACTCGTTGCGTGCGGCATGGTGGCATTGATTAAATCGTCTTTTTCGATGCCCGAACCGTCGTCTTTGACGGAAATAAGTTTTTTCCCGCCGTCTTCGAGTTTTATCGTTATATCGGTCGCGCCCGCGTCGATAGAGTTTTCGACCAATTCTTTTACGACCGAAAACGGTCTTTCGACCACTTCGCCCGCCGCTATTCGATTGTAAACTTCTTTAGGAAGCAATACGATTTTACTCATGTTCTTCTTTTACCTTGTCTTTTAGTTCCATAACGAGTTTGAACGCCGCAATCGGAGTAAGTGAATTTATGTCGGTGGACAACAAAATTTCTTCCGCGTCCGAAAGCGGTTTTTCTTCTTTTGGTTCGACGTTGTCTGCCGGTTTTTCGTTTTGAGGCAGCATTGTACGTGTCAAGTCGTTTTTTTCGAGCCGTTTGAGTATCGCTTTTGCTCTGTCGGTTACGACCTTCGGTACGCCTGCAAGAGCGGCGACTTCTATACCGAAACTCTTATTCGCGCTTCCGCGCATGATCTTTCGTAAGAATACGATTTTACCGTTAAGTTCTTTTACCGTAATTTTATAGTTTTTAACGCCTTCTATAACTCCTTCGAGTTCCGAAAGTTCGTGATAATGCGTTGCGAAAAGAGTTTTTGCGCGAACGTTTTCGGCAAGATATTCTACTACTGCCCAGGCAATACCGAGTCCGTCGAAAGTACTCGTACCTCTGCCGACCTCGTCGAGAATAAGAAGACTGCGTTTGGTTGCGTGCAGCAGGATAGTTGCGACTTCGGTCATTTCGACCATAAACGTCGATTGGTTGTAAATTATATTGTCGTTAGCCCCTATTCGGGTAAATATTCTGTCAACGATAGGGATTTCTGCCGATTTTGCCGGTACGAAAGATCCGATTTGCGCCATTACGCATATAAGCGCGTTTTGACGCATATAAGTGCTTTTACCCGCCATATTCGGTCCCGTAATTATCATAACGCGGCTGTCGCCGTTGTTGATATAGGCGTCATTGGATACGAAAGTTTCGTAAGACGAAGCCTCGACGACGGGGTGTCTGCCGCCTACCACGTTGAAAGCGTCGTTTTCGCCGACTATTTGCGGCTTGCAGTAGTTATACTTTTTTGCGACTTTTGCAAAAGAACACAGTACGTCAAGGCAAGCAACGGCGTTTGCCGTACGCTGTATTCGCTTGATATTCTCCGCCAATAAGCCTTTTATTTTCGAAAAAATCTCGATTTCGATTCGTTTAATCGACTCGTCTGCGGACAAAATCTCGACTTCGACGTTTTTAAGTTCTTCGGTAATATATCTTTCGCCGTTTACCGTCGTTTGTTTGCGGATATAGTTATACGGAACCTTATCTTTGAAAGAATTGCTGACTTCGATATAATAACCGAACACTTTGTTGTAAGCGATTTTGAGAGTTCTGATACCCGTTTTTTCTTTTTCCTGCGTTTCGATCCGTTTGATTATATCGCCCGAATGATTACGCATCTGACGTAATCTGTCAAGTTCTTTGTCAAATCCGTCGCGTATGTAATTTCTGTCTTTACTGTACGTCGTCGGGTCGGAGTTTATCGCGCTTTGAATAAGTTTGGTAATATCCGTAAAATCGTCGATATTATCCGATATATCCTGCATGATTTTGACTGTGGAGCCGAACAGAAGAATCTTGATATTCGGTAAAGCGAGCATAGATTCGGACAGAGAGTAACAATCTGCGGGAGTTGCGTTTCCGTTTGATATTCTGCCCGCGAGCCTTTCCATGTCGTGAATCTCTTTAAGTCTTTCGTCGATGCCTCCGCGAAGTATGGCGGAAGAATACAATTCGTTTACGCCGTCTAATCTGTAATTTATTTTTTCCTCGGAAATGAGCGGAGTCGTTATCCATTGAGATAGAAGACGAGACCCCATGGCCGTATCGGTTTTATCGAGCAGCCGTAACGTTTTCCGTCGCGCATATTTCTGACGAGTTCGAGATTTTTAAGCGAGTTGTAATCGAGAGTCATACACTGCTCTTTTTTCTCTTTTATGACGTTGTTTACGTTCACGAGCGAGTGTTTCTGCGTTTCCTTGAGATATGCTATAAGTCCGCCGCATGCGCAAACGGATTCGTCGTCATCGAGTTCAAAGGGTTTCAGAGTGGATACGGCAAACTGTTCCAGAAGAGTATTCTCGGCGTTTTTAACGGCATAAGCGGATTCTTTATAGTCGCTTACTTTCGGAAGGGCGCCGTGCTCTATAAGCGGTGAAGTCAAAGCGTTTGTCTTAAAATTACCGTTACCGATGATTTCGGCGGGTGCGACTCTCACCAGAACGTCGTAAACTTCCGAAATAAAGTCTTTTTCGTCGCATTTTCTTACGGTCAACTGCCCCGTCGTTATATCGCACCAGCAAAGCGCGCCGGAAGTTTTTCCGAGATAAACGCTCGCAATGAAGTTATTTTGAGTTTTATCAAGGTTTCCGTCTTCGGTTACCGTGCCGGGAGTAACAATTCTTATAACCCCTCTGTCAACGAGTTTTTTGCCCTTTTGCGGGGCTTCCAACTGCTCGCATACCGCCACTTTTTCACCCGCGGCGACGAGTTTAGCAATGTATTGTTCCGCCGCGTGATAAGGTATGCCGCACATGGGAGCGCGGTTTTCAAGTCCGCAATCTTTGCCCGTAAGCGTTAAATCGAGAAGTTTCGAAGCCTTTAACGCGTCGTCGAAAAACATCTCGTAAAAATCGCCTAAACGATAAAATAAGATGCAGTCTTCGTTTTGTAATTTAGTATCGATATACGTCGCCATCATCGGCGTGCAACGCTTTTTAATTTCGGTTAAATCGTACATCTTTTCACCTTAAAGTATTTCAATAATCTCGCCCATAAGCGACATTCCGCCCGCCGACGTAATTTTAACGTTGACGAACTTGCCGATTACGTTTTCATCGCATGAAAAGTACGCCATTTTACCGCGTTCGTCGCGACCCATGTAAGAATTTTTCTTTTCGTCGAAGTCTTCGACGAGAATTTCAACGGTTTTTCCGACGTAAGTTAAAGATTCTTTGCGGTTTAGTTCGTTCTGAACGTCGATAAGCCGCATTATTCTGTCTTTTTGTATTTCGGGGTCTATCTGACCATCCATAATCGCCGCTTTCGTCCCTTCACGCTTGGAGTAAACGAACGTAAACGCACCGTCGAATTTTACGGTTTCGACTAATTTTACGGTGTCGATAAAATCTTCTTCGGTTTCGGTCGGAAATCCGACTATTATGTCGGTAGTTATTGCGCAATCGGGAATGATTTTTCTGATCGATTCGATTTGCGAAAGGTATTTTTCGACCGAATATCGCCTGTTCATAAGCGATAAAATTCTGTTTGAACCCGACTGAACAGGTAAATGTATCGCGTGGCAGGCGTGAGGATTTCTCTTTATCGCTTCGATAACGTCTTCAGTTAAATCTTTGGGGTGATTAGACATAAATCGAAGTCTGAACTTACCTTCTATTTTTCCGATTTCATCTAATAGCGAGGCAAAACCCACGTCGTTTTTTAAGTCGTGCCCGTAAGAATTTACGTTCTGACCGAGCAACGTGATTTCTTTGTAACCTTCGTTTACCAGATTTTTAACTTCGTCAACGACGTTTTCCGGAAGTCTGCTACGCTCTCTGCCGCGAACGTAAGGAACGATGCAGTACGAGCAGAAGTTATTACAACCGTACGCAATATTTACCCAGGCGTTGGGGTAACTTGAACGATAAGGAGTAATTTCTTCACAGATTTCGCCGTTTTTATCGAGAATTTCGACGACCCTTTTCTTTGTATCAATCGTTTTTTGCAGAATTTTACCGAACTCGTCTATATTGTAAGTTCCTATTATTACGTCGACGAACGGAAAGGTCGCGGAAAGTTTTTTAGCAAACTCCCCCTGCTGCGTCATACAGCCGCAAACCGCTATTATAAGATCCCGTTTTTCTTTTTTAAGTTTTTTGTACATTCCGATATTGCCGAAAGCGTGTTGTTCGGCGTTTTCACGTACGCAACAGGTGTTGAATACGATTACGTCGGCATCTTCGGCGATTTGCGTTTCTTCGTAGCCGAGGTCACGAAGTTGTCCCGCAATTTTTTCGGATTCATGGACGTTCATCTGACATCCGTAAGTTTTTATTAAATATCTTTTGTTCATAAGTAAGTATATTATACTAAAAATATACTTTTTTCACAAGTAAATGAACGCAAATTCCGGGCATAAAACGAGATTAAAAGACCATAATATCGTTGACTGACATGAAACTTTTTCTAAAAATCTTATCGCTATCGATATTTTCGCTCGTAATAATATTTACGGGCGCTTTCGTATATTACTCGGCGGTTACGCAAGGAGTAGATTTAGATCCGTCAAAATTAGAAAACGCGACGTCTGCGTGTTCGGTTTACGACGGAAACGGACAAGAAATAACCTTAAACGGAGGTGTTGCGGCAGAAAACGAACTACCTGAAAATTTACGCAATGCGTTCGTCGCAATAGAAGATAAACGATTTTATTCGCATAAAGGCGTTGACTATAAAGGAATGGCAAGAGCGGTAATAAACAACGTAAAAAACGGAAAAATCAAAGAAGGAGCGTCTACAATAACGCAACAACTTGTAAAAAACGTGTATTTATCGGGCGAAAAAACGTTAAAACGCAAATTAAAAGAAATCAAACTTGCGCGGCAACTCGAAAAAAAATATTCAAAAACAGAAATTCTGAATTTGTACCTGAACAAAATATATTACGGCGAAGGTTCTTACGGCGTGGTTGCTGCGGCAAAAAGATATTTCGGCAAAGAACCTGAGAACCTTTCCCTTTCGGAGTGCGCGACTCTTGCCGCTATTGTAAAAGCGCCGTCGACTTACTCTCCCTATAAAAATTACGAATTATGTAAAGGCAGAAGAAATCTCGTACTTAAAGAGATGCTTTCGCAAGGTTTTATCGAAGAAACGGATTATGGCTCTGCCGTTAGCGAGCTGATACCGCTCGCAGATAAAACCGACGAAAATATTTCGGATTTCAGCGACGAAACTATATGCGAAGCAATAGAAATTCTCCATAAGGAAAATGCGGAACAACTCAACGGGTATAAAATTTATACGTCGGTCAACCGTGATTTACAGAAAACGTTACCTACCCCTACGATAAGCAATACGGCAAGAGATTTCATCGCTTTGGTAACCGATAACTCTGTCGGTAAAATCATAGCGTATAAATCAACGATCGGGCAAATCAGGCGATGCCCCGCGTCGGCTGCCAAACCATGGCTCGTATACGCGCCGGCAATCGAAGAAAGGTACGTTACCGAAGCGACTAAAATTTTAGACGAAAAAACGAATTTCGGAGGATATACGCCGTCAAACGCGGGGAAAAATTATCAGGGCTACGTCAGCGTTAAAGAATCGCTCTCAAAAAGCCTGAACGTTCCCGCAGTAAAAATAGCGAATTCTTTAGGTATGAAAAAAATTAAAGAATACGCAAGAAAATTGAACGTATCGTTTACAAACGACGATTTGTCAGTATCTCTCGGAAATTTATCGGGAGGAATGACGTTAAAAGAATTGACTTCTGCATATTCCCCCTTTTTCTCGAACGGATATTATAAAAAAGTTGGTTTTATCACTAAAATTATCAACCCGGACGGTAAAATCGTGTACGAGGGTGAAAATGACGACACCGTAAAAGTATTTTCGGATAGCACGTGTTTTATTATAAACGATATGCTAAAAGAAACGGTTAAAAGCGGAACGGCTAAAAAATTATCGGCATTAAACTTACCCGTATATGCAAAAACAGGCACTAACGGCGACGAACACGGTAATTCGGACGCGTATTGTATTGCGTATACCCCGGAGTACACCGTGTCGGTATGGATGGGTAATGCGAACGGAACTCTGATGCCGAATTCGATCACCGGCGGAACGGAACCTGCTAAGACGGCGAAAGAAATATTTTCTTGTCTGTACAAGAACAAAACCGTTAAAGATTTCGACGTCCCCGATTCGGTTAAATACGTTGAAATAGATAAAAAAGAATATGAAAACAATCAAAGGCTTGTGCTGCCCGATACGTCGTCACGTGATAATCCGTCGTTCTGGTTTGCCGTAGGCACTGAACCCAAAGGGCACGAGAATATAATTATGCCTATTATAAAAGATTGCAAAATAACAGTTAATAACGGCAATATTATAATATTTATCAATGCGGACGACGGCGTGTCGTATTCCTTAACGGATAAGAAAAACCAAATATTTCTTTTCGGAAAAGGCAAATCCGAGTTAGTTATTAAAAATACGATAAAAGGGATAAAATACGAATTTACTATTACGCCTTACAGCCGCAACGGCGACGATATAACGTTCGGTAAAGAAATAAAATTGCCGTCGGTGAAATCCGACGGCAGTTGATATTCGTATTTTGATTATAATTTTATGACTTCAACGGTTTCGAGCGCTTCGTTGATTAAGCCGTTTACGTCAAGTTTAGCCTCTTCTTTAAGTACCTTTTCCATTTTAGGTTTGATTGCGGGAAATTTAGGTAAGAAAACCGTACAGCAATCTTCATAAGGTAAAATCGACGTTTCGTAAGTGTCGATTTTTTTTGCGATCTCGATAGTTTCCAGTTTGTCAAATGCAATCAACGGGCGGAACACCGGCATTTTTACTACGGAATTAGACGAATTTATGCTTTCCATCGTCTGTGAAGCAACCTGACCTAAACTCTCGCCCGTAATTATCGATTGCCCGCCGTGTTTTTCGGCAAGTTTTTCGGTAATTCTCATCATAAATCTTCGCATAAGCGTTATCATAAACTCTTCGTTACATTTTTCGTGTATTGCTTCCTGTATATGTGTGAATTTAACGACGTATAAGTCCATGCCCGCGCAATAAGCGGAAACCATTTTGCCGAGCGTTATGACTTTCTCTTTAGCCGCTTCGCCCGTATACGGATAACTGTGGAAGTGCACGGCGGAAAGTTTCATGCCGCGCTTACACATCATATAACCTGCAACGGGGCTGTCTATGCCGCCCGAAAGCATCAAAAAGCCTTTACCCGACGAGCCTGTCGGCATACCTCCGATTCCTTTGATATAATCGGTAAAAATTAAACTTTTTCCGTTTTCTCTGACGTCTACGTTGATTAAAAATTGCGGGTTTTTAACGTCTACTTTTAAGTTTTTGCCGTAAACGGATAAAACGTCGCCGCCGATAAGAGCAGACAATTCTACCGAATGATATTGAAAAGTCTTATCCGCTCTGTTGGTTTCGATTTTGAAAGTGCCGGTTTTATCTTTGCATAATTCTTTTGCGCATTCCGCTATATTTTCTCTCGAACTTTCAACGCAAAGCGCAGGGCTTATCGTATGAATGCCGCACACCTTTTTAAGCCTGTCGATTATTTCGTCGTAGTCGTTTTCGTCAAAATTCTCTATTAAATAGCGCATTTGCATCTTTTCGAATTCGTAATCGATGCCGGTTAATGCTCTTTTGATATGCTCTTCCAACAAGTTTATAAAGTAAAATCTGTTTTTACCTTTTAAGAAAATTTCGCAAACTCTGATAATTATTACTTTTTTCATCCGTTCATAACACCTTTTAACTTTTTAACGCAACCGAGCAGATCTTCGGCGCAGATACGCAATTCTTCTTCGGTCGTTTCGGCAGTCGTACTTATACGAAGCGCGCCGTCTAAAACCGCTTTATCGTATCCGCATGCTGTCAGTACTCTGCTGTAACGGTTTCTTGACGAGCACGCCGATCCGGTACCGACGATTATATTCTTTTCTTCGAGCATGTGAAGTATGACTTCGCCTCTTAGCCCTACCGCAGATATGCTTACGATGTAAGGCGAAGAATTTCCGCTCGTTATAATTTTCAAATCTTCGTCTTTAATTAAATTCAAAAACGATTGTTTGTTTTTTTGCGCGATTTCGAAATTTTCTTTCAAATTTCTTCTTTTTTTTTCGGCGGAATCTCCGAAAACCGCTATTCCGAATACATTTTCGGTGCCGCTGCGAAACCCCGACTCCTGACCGCCGCCGTAAATCAACGGAGTTAAGTTAAGTTTCTTGCGTTTAATCAATGCTCCGACACCTTTAACCCCGCCTATTTTATGCGCGCTTATCGAATATAAATCTACGCATTTACCGAGTGAAAACGGTATCTTACCGAATGCCTGGACTCCGTCGCTATGGAAAATTACAGACGAATTCAACGCCTTGATTTTTTCGGAAAGATTATTTATATCGTTTATCGCGCCCGTTTCGTTATTTACGTGCACGACGGAAACAAAAGTTGTTTTATCGTCGATTAAAGAAAACAAATTACTTTCGTTTACGCTTCCGTTTTCGTTAAGTTCGGCAAACCTTACGTCTGCTCCGC
>ERZ779681.235-NODE-235-length-21375-cov-3.32702_pt1 | contig 21375 bp, 18 predicted proteins | sample MGYA00511905_ERZ779681 | MGnify/ENA primary metagenome ERZ779681 (study PRJEB29588, sample SAMEA2144578) | human gut metagenome | biome: human gut; feature: human-associated habitat; material: faeces | place: Denmark | collected 2008/2010 ... | reverse complement strand
TAACACAGACATTCGTCTTGGGAATACTTACGATATTCGCGCATATTACTAAATAATTTGTGTCAACTTATTTAGTACACTACACGGTCTGTGTCAGTGTTGCACCGTATCGGGTATGGCTTCCTTGAATATTCAGCGGAGTATCAATATCTGGAATATTGACAGAAAGAGTTGCAGGGTTGCCTGTATATTGTGCATTGGCACTTCCGGCCATTACCGGAAGAAAATCAGCTTTGGCCGAATGTTCTTTTTCCTGATGGATGGCAACAGCGTAATCTGCCGCTTTTATATCTTGGTTATATGCTTTCACTTGGGTACGGTATGTTTGTAAAAAAGGGCTGTTCTGAGCATATAGTCCTGATGAGATACATGCCAGACATACTATCATCAGTCTGTTCATTTTCAATTTATCTGTAAATTTATAAAAATAATTCGATAAGTTATTTCTATCGGCCTTTTACCGGGATATTTTGTAGAAAATGGCATATAAGGCCGGGGTTACGAAGAGTGTCAGAAGGGTAGCAAACGACAAACCGAAAACAATGGTGGCTGCCATTCCTCCGAATACCACATCGAACAACAGAGGAATACTTCCGAATACTGTTGTCAGAGCTGCCATGAGTACAGGACGTACTCTGGATACGGTTGCTTCAATAATGGCTGTATAAGGAGCTGTTCCCGTACGTCGTTGGATATTTACTTCATCCAACAGAACAATGACATTCTTGATAATCATTCCCAATAGTCCCAGCCAACCGGCAATACAGAAAAAACCGAATTGGAAACCGGTCAGTAACAGACCGAATACCATGCCTATCAGCGATAATGGAAGAATAAGGAATATGATGAGCGGCTGCCGGAAGTTCCCGAACAGCATGACCAGAATTACCAGTAACATGATGGCTGCAAGCGGAAAATATTTGGTCAGTGCTTCCATGGCTTCACGCTGGTCCTTATACTGGGAATCCCAAAAGAATGTATATCCATCCGGCAGTTTGATGTTTTCTATTTCTTTCCTGATTTCGGCATGTACTTCTTTCATGGTATGTCCGCGCTTTACATCGCATTGGGCTGCCATGGATAGTTTACGGTTGTAAGTGCGGACAAGTGGCCATTCCCATTCCTGTACGATGCTGTCTGCGACTTGCGCCAATGGGGCTGAGTGCTGTCCGTTCCACACACTCAGATCTTCCAGGTGTTCCATATCCCATGAGGTTGTATTTGCAGTACGGAGCAGTACCGGCACCTGTTTATCATGGTCTCTGTAGATACCTACTGCTGTTCCATCGTTCAGTGCTTTGACTGAATTCATCATATCCGCACGTCCCATATTCAGTCTGCCGGCCTTCAGTGGGTTATATCCAGCTGTTATCATCATAGCCATGTTTCCCCATTCGTTTCGCGCGTGAAGTACCTTGGGATTCTTACGCATGATGCCGATAGCCAGTTGGGTCAGAGAGTCGAGGACTGCCGGATCGTCTCCGCAGAACCGAGCTTCTATCAATGCTTGCGGTATAGAGTTGATTTCAAAGCTGTTCACTCTTACCAATGCATCGGGAAACAGACGAGGAAGCTCTTCGTAAAGCTGTTGTTGCAGTTCGCGTGAGAGTTCCGGAGTTTCTGTTTCTACCAGGCATTGTGCATAGTTGGGCTGAGGCCCGTACGCCGCATTGGCCAGATAATACCGGGGTGGAGTCTGTCCGACAAATGAAGATACTTGTTTTACACCTTTGTAACTTTGCAAAACGTCTGTCAGCTTGTCTGCCTGCTTTTCACTTTCTTCGATACGGGTTCCTTCAGGCAACCACATATCTACGGAAAAATATTGTTTGTTCAATAAAGGCATGAACTGTTGAGGAATAAAACGGAATCCGTATCCAGCAACGGCTAGCAGGATAACCATGCAGCAGACAACGGTATATCTCTTCTTTATGGTTATTTCCAAAGCTTTTCGGAAAAGCTGATAGAAACGTCCGCTGAACAGTTCTTGTTTCAATTCATCCGGACGAGGCCTTCTGACAAATTCCTGTACGAAGAATACGTTTTGTGTGATAGCCAGTATCCAGCTGAGAAGTAAGGATACAGCTATCACAATGAATAAAGAGGAAAGTATTTCTCCTGTGATGTGCGGCGACAGATAAACAGGCAAGAAGGTGAGGATAGCTATTAGGGTAGCCCCCAAAAGTGGCATGGAAGTTCCGGATACGGCATCCAGAATTGCATTTCGTTTTCTCATTCCTCTTTGCATGTTCACTAGAGTAGCATCGTATACTACAATAGCGTTATCCACCAGCATACCCATTGCAATGATGATAGCTGCCAGTGACATGCGTTGCAAGGCAATTCCTGTAGCCTGCATATAAATGAGTGTCCCGAAGATGGAGAAAATCAGGCCACTTCCTATCAGAATACCGTTCTTAAGACCGATAAAGAACAGCAATACTCCGACTACGGTCAGTACAGATATAATCAGATTCATGACGAATCCTTCATTGGCAACGGCGGATTCATATCCTTGGTCATAAAGAATGTCCAGCCTGTAGCCTTCCGGCATTTCTTTTTTCAATTCATCGATACGGTCGGCTACCCATCTTGACATCTCGACTACGTTTCCGTCAGATACGGTAGAAATGGCAATGCCGACCGCTGGAGTATTTCCCATTTTCATTTTGTTTCTGGCCGGATGGGTATAACTTTCCCGGATATCGGCAATTTCTCCTAATCGGAAATAGGTCCCGTCTGTAGCAGTTACTGTCAGATTTTCTATTTCTTCCAGGTTACTGAAACTTCCAGATACTTCTACGCGTAAACGGTTGTTTTCTGTTTCTACTGCTCCGGCATCTACTATTTTGTTCTGTCTGTCGAATGCGGTAGCTATTCCAGCCATAGTTACTTTACTTTGTGAGAGAACAGCTGGATTGACCGTCACTTCAATGGTACGGTTTTGTATACCAAAAAGTTCTACTTTGGCAACATCTTTAATGGCTAATAGTTCGTTCTTGATTTCTTTAGCATAATCTTCCAGTTCACGATAGCTGTGTGTTTCGCTACTCAAACCGTAGAATACTCCTAAAACGTCGCCGAAATCATCGTTCACGATGGAAGGTCCCGCTCCAGCAGGAAGTTTACCTTGTACGTCGTTGACTTTACGTCGCAGCTTGTCCCAAAGTTGTTGCATTTCGTCTGCCCGGATTTCTTTCTTTACATATACTGTAATTTTCGATAGTCCGGCCCGGTTATCGGTTTTCAGGTAATATAGTTCACCCAGTGACTGGATAGCTTCTTCTAGCGGATCAGTTACTTGTTGCTGTACTTCTGCCGGCGAAGCACCAGGATAAGTAGTGGTTATCAATGCTTGCTTGATGGTAAAGGGGGCATCTTCCAGTTTTCCCATGGTATAGTAGGAAAAGATACCTCCTAGAATTATCAGGATAAGCAGTAACCAGCTCAGTGCCTTATTCTTCAAGAAAAATCTGGTAAATGTCTTCATGGGGTTAATCTTGAATGGTTATTGTATCATTTTCTGCTAATGTAAAAAGTCCGGTTGCGGCTATCCTGTCATTGGCTGTGATTCCGGATAAGATTTCTATCTTGTCTTTTTTCTGTATTTTACCGGTTTTGATAGGAACTTTATTTATACGGTTCTGCTGGTTTACCCGCCAGACAAAAGTACCGGATACTTCATCGTGGCAGACTGCAGATTGTGGGATAAGGACACTTCGGCTCGAATATGTTGAGGTGTCTTGATAAAAAAGTTCCAATGTTCCGGACATTCCTCCAAACAGAGTGTTGCCCTGATTGTCCAGAATAGCTGTGAAAAGATAAGATATGTTGTTGTCTGTTACACTTTGGGTGAGGTAGGTATCTGTCGGATAATATTTCTGATCTGGCAGGGTGCTGAATATAACAGAGCAAGACGGTTCTTTGCCCTTCCTGTAATTTAGTGCGGCTTCTTCTGGAATATATGCTTCTACTTTGATTCGGGATAAGTCGATGAATCTTATGATTGGAACACTCGGTTGTATATCCTGATAGCGTTCTGTGTATATCTGCTGTACATATCCGTCAAAAGGAGCATACAGACGGGTATCATTCAGTTCATTGACGGCTGTTTCATAATCGGCTTTAGCTTTTTCATAGTTTGCTTTGGCTTTTTCATAGTTCATTCCAGATATATTATCTTCTTCATACAGATTGGTGACTCTTTGGAAATCTGCCTTTGCCTGTCGATAAATGGCACCGGTCCGTTGTTCTTTTATCCGGAAATCTCTGTCGTCCAATGCTGCTATTAATTCTCCTTTACGGAAGAACTGTCCGTTCTGGATGTTGAAAGTCTGTATTGGGCCTCCCACCCGAAAAGACAGTTCTGTTACCCGGAAAGGATTTGATATGAACGTATAGTTTCTTCTGGAATCTTGTCCGGAGGCTTCAGGAGTAATCACTTTGATTTCCGGAATCTGTACATTAGATGGTGCAGTGGATGTGCATCAGTCCCAATATTCCGATGCAACATAGAATCGAATGTTTCATTATTTTGTTTTTTTGATGGATTTTTATTGAATAATGCACAAATGTAGTATGTAAACAGGAGGCAGGAAGAATTCATTTACTCAAGTAACGGTTATATTTACTGACTTGTAGAAAAAAGGAACTGGAATGAAATCTGTTTTAAAGAAGGTATGCCGGAAAATGAAAAAAGCTGTTCCACAGTGGCGTGAAACAGCTTTTGTTTATTGGTCGTTTGTACAGTTTCTTTTAAATCTGTTGCATAGCCTGCTCCAGATCAGCAATGATATCGTTTACATTTTCAATACCTACAGACAGGCGAATCAAATCCGGAGCAACACCGGCTTCAATCAATTGTTCGTCTGTCAGCTGACGATGGGTATGGCTGGCTGGGTGCAGAACGCAAGTACGGGCATCGGCTACATGTGTAACGATGCAGGCCAGTTTCAGGTGGTCCATGAACTTGATGGCTTCTTCGCGTGTACCGTGCAGTCCGAATGCGATGACGCCACAAGAACCGTTCGGCATATATTTTTGGGCTAGTTCGTAATATTTACTGCTCTTCAGACCGCAGTAGTTTACCCATTTCACTTTCGGATTAGCTTCCAGCCATTCGGCTACTTTTTGGGCATTCTCACAGTGGCGAGGCATGCGCAGATGAAGAGTTTCCAGTCCCAGATTCAGCAGGAAAGCATTCTCCGGTGATTGGATAGAACCTAAGTCACGCATTAATTGAGCGGTTGCTTTAGTCATATAGGCCATCTTACCGAAGGCTTTTGTATAAGTCAAACCATGGTAGGATTCATCCGGCTGGGTCAAACCCGGAAATTTGTCTGCATGAGCGTCCCAATCGAAATTTCCACTGTCTACAATCGCACCGCCTACACAAGTAGCATGTCCGTCCATGTATTTGGTAGTAGAATGAGTTACGATATCGGCTCCCCATTCAAACGGGCGGCAGTTGATAGGTGTAGCGAAGGTATTGTCTACAATCAAAGGTACACCATGTTTGTGGGCAATGCGTGCGAATTTTTCGATATCCAATACATTGATACTTGGATTTGAGATTGTTTCACCGAACAGGCATTTGGTGTTCGGACGGAAAGCTTTTTCGATTTCTTCTTCCGGGGCATCGGCATCAACAAAAGTACATTCGATACCCAGCTTTTTCATGGTTACGGCAAACAGGTTGAAAGTGCCACCATAAATGGTAGAGGAACAAACAAAATGGTCACCGGCTTCACAGATATTGAATACGGCATAGAAGTTAGCAGCTTGACCTGATGAGGTCAGCATAGCACCTACACCGCCTTCCAATGCTGCGATTTTTGAAGCGACAGCATCGTTGGTCGGATTCTGTAGACGGGTATAGAAGTAGCCGCTGTCTTCCAAATCGAATAAACGGGCCATCTGTTCACTGGTATCGTATTTAAAAGTAGTGCTTTGATAGATAGGCAATACGCGTGGTTCGCCCTTTTTAGGAGTCCATCCTGCCTGGACGCAGAGTGTCTCTTTACTGAATTTATTTTCCATTCTATCTGATTTTTTAAGAGTTTGTCATTTATTCGGGACAAATGTAAGAAATATTCCAGCATTTTTTAGTTATTTTATTCAAAAAGAATTATTTTTGAAATTCTAACTAATGAGATAAGCTATGGCAGATGAATTGAAATTTAGGCATGAATTGCCTGTACAAATCCGTTTCAGTGACGTCGATTTATATGGTCACATGAATAATTCGTCATACTTTTCATTGTATGACTTGGCAAAGACATCATATATGCGCGATGTGTTTGGACATAAAGAATGGCATAAGATTGGACTGGTTATTGCAAGTATTAAGGCTGATTTCCTGGCCCCTGTGTTCTTTTCAGATGAGTTAGTGATTAAAACTGCTGTTACCCATTTAGGGCATAAGAGTCTTACTTTGATGCAGGAAGCGGTAAATAAGGCCAGTGGGGTATTGAAGTGTCAGTGTTGTACCGTGATGGTAGGTTATGATATGATGACCAAGGAGCCGGTTGATTTGCCAACCGAGTTTAAGACTATGATTTGTGATTATGAAGGGAAGACGTTGGAAGAATTGTCCAAGCCGCTTCCTTAAATGGAAATATTGAATATAAGAAAAAGCCTCTGTTGCGTCAATAAAATTTGCAGCAGAGGCCTTTATTATAAATGGCAGGGTTCTGTTTATTTGAAAGATTTCTGATAGATTTCCAATACTTCAGCATCGGTCAGCGGACGTGGATCGAGAGTGAAGAGCGCTCCCATGGTTTCGCGGGCATTTTGTACCATCTGAGGTAGATCTATTTCTTTCACACCAAATTTGCTGAGTTGGAGTCCATAGACATCGCAAGCTTTCTGCATACATACTAATGCATCGATGAAATCACTTGGACGGTTACTCTTTTGTTGAGTCATGGCCTCAGCCATTTTCATATAGCGTTTCATACAGTCGTTCCGGAATGTCTCGAAATATACTTCACTAAGAGCTATCAGACCAGCCCCATGAGGAAGTTCCGGATGGAAGGCACTCATAGCATGCTCCATAGAATGTTCAGAAGTGCAGCTTGAAGTAGATTCTACCAATCCGGCCAATGTGCTGGCCCATGCTACTTTAGCACGAGCTTTCAGGTTCTTTCCGTCCTTTACGGCTACCGGCAGATATTTGTAAAGCAAGCGAATGGCCTCAAGTGCGTATAAGTCACTGATGGGAGTTGCACAGTTGGCGATAAAGCCTTCTGCTGCGTGGAAGAATGCATCAAATCCTTGATAAGCAGTTAAATGAGGAGGAATGGAAATCATTAATTCTGGGTCAATGATAGATAAAGTAGGGAAAGTGCACAGATTTCCGAAACCTATTTTCTCATGTACGTCTTCGTTGGTGATGACTGTCCATGGGTCAGCTTCTGTACCGGTACCGGCAGTTGTCGGGATAGCTACGATGGGTAAAGCTTTGGTTACTGCACGTCCTTTGCCGCTTCCTGCCGGAATATAATCCCAATAGTCGCCGCTGTTGCAGGCCATTACAGCTATAGCCTTAGCTGAATCAATGCTGCTTCCTCCTCCCAATCCGATGATAAAATCACAGCCACGTTCACGGCATATAGCTGCAGCCTCCATCACGTGACGTTTGGTAGGATTCGGGAGTATCTGGTCGTATACGATAGAGTCTACATCATTTTCGGTTAACAGACTGGTCACTTTATCCAGGTATCCATATTTTCTCATGGATGTTCCGTTTGAGATAACAATCATAGCCTTCTTACCAGGTAGCTTTTCGGTTGCCAACTTTTTAATCTCACCACATCCGAACAAGATTCTTGTAGGGATGTGCAAACTGAAAACTGGATTTGCGTTCATAATATCTCTTGTTTAAAAGTTATGTTATTCCAAAGATAGGGAATTAACGTAGATGAGGCTACATGGAAGTGTTAATTTTTATAAGAGATTTTGTCTTTTTCAGAGAAATGTAAGGCATTTAGGATTTGGGGGAGAAAAAATATTGGATTTTCTATTTCGAATGATATAGGAAAGTGCTGCTAAGTGTCGAATGGAATTTTTATTTGATGGAACTTACATGCCCTTAGAAACGAGTGTATATAAAAAGCCTCCTGTCCTTTCGTAGAAGACAGGAGGCTTATCTTTATTTGGCGCTTACCTATTGGTAAGAACGATTATTTCTGTTCTTTGCTTGCGTGTGGCTTACGGTCACGTTTCGGGTGATTTTCACCGTTGTTGCCTTCAGGTTTCGGAAGAAGTACCTTGTGAGACAGTTTGAACTTACCGGTTTTTGGATCAATGTCCATCAGTTTCACTTCGATTTCATCACCTTCATTCAAGCCGGCTTCTTCGATAGTCTCTAGACGTTTCCAGTCAATTTCTGAAATGTGAAGCAGACCATCCTTGCCAGGCAAGAATTCAACAAATGCACCATAAGGCATAATGGAGCGTACTTTACCCATGTAAACTTCACCTACTTCAGGTACAGCAACGATGCCCTTAATCATGCGCATTGCATCATCAATACATTTCTTATTGGTTCCGGCAATTTCGATACGTCCTACACCGTCTATTTCTTCAATGGTGATAGTAGCACCGGTTTCTTCCTGCATACCTTGAATAATTTTTCCACCCGGACCGATGACAGCACCGATGAATTCTTTCGGAATTGTCATGGTTTCAATACGCGGAGCGTGTGGTTTCAGTTCGGTACGCGGTTCTGCAATGCAGTCTGTCAATTTACCCAGGATGTATTCACGACCTTGTTTAGCCTGAAGCAAAGCTTTTTCCAGAATGTCATAAGTCAGACCGTCGCATTTGATATCCATTTGTGTAGCTGTGATACCGTCGCGTGTACCTGTTACCTTGAAGTCCATATCTCCCAAGTGGTCTTCATCGCCCAGGATATCGGACAATACGGCATATTTATCTTCACCGGCATTTTTGATCAATCCCATTGCAATACCTGATACCGGTTTCTTGATAGGTACACCGGCATCCATCAGAGCCAGTGTTCCAGCACATACTGTCGCCATTGAAGAAGAGCCGTTTGATTCCAGAATGTCTGATACTACACGTACACAATACGGATAGTCTGCCGGAATCTGTCCTTTCAGTGCACGCCATGCCAAATGGCCATGGCCGATTTCACGACGTCCTACACCACGCTGTGCTTTAGCTTCACCTGTTGAGAACGGAGGGAAGTTGTAGTGCAGCAGGAAGCGTTCTTTATGTTGGTCGAGTACATCATCTACAATTTTTTCGTCCAGTTTGGTACCCAATGTAACGGTACTTAATGACTGTGTTTCGCCACGGGTAAAGATTGAGGAACCGTGAGGGCCAGGCAGTGGACTTACTTCGCACCAGATAGGACGGATGTCGGTAGTAGCACGACCGTCCAGACGTTTTCCTTCGTCCAGAATACAACGACGCATTGCTTCTTTTTCAACATCGTGATAATAGCGGTCTATCATACCGGCTTTTTCTTCCAGTTCTTCTTCTGTGAACTGAGCCTTGAACTCGTCACAGATTGCTGTGAAGGCTGCTTCGCGTTCGTGCTTATTCTTGTTACCAGACTGAGCAATGGCATATGCTTTATCGTAGCAGGCATCATGAACAGCTTTACGCAGGTCTTCATCGTTCTCTTCGTGGCAATATTCGCGTTTCTGAGTAGAACCGACTTCTTCCATCAGTTCCATTTGAGCCTTGCAATGAACTTTGATGGCTTCGTGAGCGCATTTCATGGCTTCCAACAGATCCTGTTCGCTTACTTCGTCCATTTCGCCTTCTACCATCATGATGTTTTCGTAGGTAGCAGCTACCATCAAGTCCATATCTGCACGTTTTAACGCTTCGAAGGTAGGATTGATGACGAACTGTCCGTCAATACGTGCTACACGTACTTCTGAAATCGGTCCGCCGAACGGTATATCTGATACAGCTAAAGCTGCTGAAGCTGCCAGACCAGCCAAAGCATCAGGCATATCTACGCCGTCTGCTGAGAAAAGTATAATGTTTACATAAACTTCTGCATGGAAATTGTCTGGGAACAACGGGCGGAGGGCACGGTCTACCAGACGGCAAGTCAGGATTTCGTAATCGGATGCTTTTCCTTCACGTTTGGTAAAGCCGCCCGGGAAACGTCCGAATGCTGAATATTTTTCTTTGTATTCTACCTGCAGAGGCATGAAATCAGTACCGGGAACTGCATCTTTTGCTGCACAAACAGTAGCCAGCAACATGGTATTACCCATGCGTAGCATTACAGCACCATCTGCCTGTTTTGCTAGCTTTCCCGTTTCGAGTGTGATGGTTCTTCCATCGCCCAACTCGATCGTCTTAACAATTGGATTGATCATAAAAAATGTTTTAATATTGTTTTCTTCAAAAATACGTGCAAAGATAGGTAATTTCTTCTAGTAACGGGGTGGAAATGAGATAAAAGTTTTCAGTAAAGACGTTTTTTATCCGTTATCTGTCAAGAAGATGTGTAAAAACTTTGTTAAACCGTGAAAAGACGTATCTTTGCACCTCGAATTTTGGAATGAACGGTAAGCGCCGTCAAATGATTTGTTTACAATGAGAAGAAATGTGTATATGGCTGTAGCCTTATTGGCTGCAGGACTGGTCTCTTGTAAGAATGAGCCCAGTTTTAAGGTAGAAGGTGAAGTGTCGGGAGCTGCCGATAAGATGTTATATCTTGAACAAAGCGGATTGGAGGGAATTGTTTCGTTGGACTCTGTCGAACTGGATAATAGTGGAAGCTTCAGTTTCTCTGAGGCTCGTCCGATGTCGCCGGAATTTTATCGTCTGCGTATCGATGATAAGGTCATCAATTTTTCGGTAGATTCTACAGAAACGGTTACATTTAAGGCCGATTATCCGAACTTTACTACGGATTATCGAGTAGAAGGGTCTGAAAATAATACGAAAATAAAGGAACTAGTGTTGCTTCAGGCCGATTTGCAGGCAAATGTAGACCGTTTGTCAAAGTCGGGGCTTCCTGCCGGCGAAATTCAGGATAGCCTGATGAGTCTGGTCAATACATATAAAGACCGGGTGAAGCATAACTATATCTTTAAAGGTCCGAATATGACGTATGCTTATTTTGCCCTGTTCCAGACTTTGAACGGTTATATGATTTTCGATCCGCTGACCAATCGGGAAGATGTAAAATGTTTTGCAGCTGTCGCTACCAGCCTGAATAACCAATATCCTCATGCCGATCGTTCACGCAATTTATATAATATGGTTATTAAAGGGATGAAGAATACCCGTAAGCCACGGACAAAAGAAGTGGAATTGCCGGAAGGAGTCGTAAAGGAAGCTTCTATCATTGATATTCCGTTGATGGATATTCAAGGGAATGTGCGTCATCTGACTGACCTGAAGGGCAAAGTGGTGTTGATTGATTTTACAGCTTACAGTACGCCTACTTCGGGGGCTCATAACCTGGCTTTGCGTGAGATTTATAATAAATATGCCTCTCAGGGATTGGAAATCTATCAGGTTTCATTGGATGGCAACGAACATTTTTGGAAAACAGCAGCCGATAATCTTCCTTGGATTTGTGTACGCGATCCGCAAGGTTCTTATTCCACTTATGTCAATCTGTATGGGGTGACTCAGTTACCGGCAGCGTTTTTGGTGAACCGTAACAATGAGCTGAGTGTGCGTGTAGATGAAAAGACTAATCTGGAAGAAGCCATCAAAAGTCTGTTATGATATGAAAAGTATTCGAAAATAGATAGACTGGAATTTGGCTGATAAAATAAAAAAATATATCTTTGCCTCAGTTATATAGGAAAAGGGTTCCGGCATTATTGGAAATGTCGGAATTCTTTTTTGTTTATAGGCATAGAATTATATAAATTTAAATAACGAAAATTTAAGGAGGAAAAAATTATGGCTTATATGTCAGAAGAAGGTTATCAGAAACTGGTAGCCGAATTGAAGCATTTGGAAGCAGTAGAACGTCCTAAAATCGTTGCTGCCATTGCTGAGGCACGTGATAAAGGTGATTTGTCAGAAAATGCGGAGTACGATGCAGCTAAAGAAGCTCAAGGAATGCTGGAAATGAAAATCAATCAGTTGAAAGCGACTATCAGCGATGCGAAGATTATTGATACTTCTAAGTTGAAGGCTGATACTGTACAGATTTTGACACGTGTTGAACTGAAGAATGTCAAGACTGGCATGAAGATGGCTTATACCATCGTATCTGAAAGTGAAGCGAACCTGAAGCAAGGCAAGATTTCTGTAAATACTCCGATTGCTCAGGGCCTGTTGGGTAAAAAGGTAGGTGATATCGCCGAAATTACTATTCCACAGGGAAAAATCAGCTTGGAAGTTACAGGAATATCATTTTAACGGCAGGGCAGGTCTGTGTATGCAGGCTTGCCTTTTTAATTTTTAATTATATGGCAACAATATTCAGTAAAATCATTGCAGGTGAGATTCCCAGCTACAAGGTAGCTGAGAATGACCAGTTTTACGCTTTCCTGGATATCAATCCATTGGTAAAGGGACACACATTAGTGATACCGAAGCGTGAAGTAGATTATATTTATGACTTGACCGACGAAGAACTGGCTGCCATGCATGTTTTTGCCAAACATGTAGCATTGGCTATTCAGAAGGCGTTCCCTTGTAAAAAAGTCGGTGAAGCTGTTATCGGTCTGGAGGTCCCTCATGCACATATCCATCTGATTCCGATGCAGAAGGAATCGGATATGTTGTTCTCTAATCCGAAACTGAAACTGACTGACGATGAATTCAAGGCAGTAGCAACTGCTATCAGCAGCGCCTGGAAAGCCCAGAACTGAGCCTCCTCCTTTATACTATATTTACCATACAAGAAGCCACCCTGTTTTTATGGGGTGGCTTTTTTTATTGATTGTATTTTATTGTGGAATTGGAAATTCTTATTAACTTGACGCTCGTTAACAAAGAAGAAAGAATGAGAAAATTTGTTGTCAGTTGGATGTGCTTGATGTGGGTAGGGATAGCTGTTGCCTGGGCACAGAACGGGAGAATAGAAGGAACGGTTATAGACCGTTTTACGCGTGAACCTTTGGAACTGGTGAATGTGTTGGTTATCGGGTTGAATCAAGGGGCATCCACGGATGCGGAAGGGAAGTTTGTAATCGAACAGATTCCTCCGGGTATCTATAGACTACAAGCTTCATTCTTGGGGTATAAAACGGTTTATACAGCCGAATATCGGGTGAATCATCTGACTCCACATATCCAGATAGAAATGGAGGAAGACGGCGAAATGCTGAATGAAGTGACGGTTACGGCTACCCCGTTTCCACGTGTGACGGAAAGTCCGGTCAGTTTGCGTGTCATTGGTTTACAGGAAATTGAAAAAGTGCCTGGTGCGAACCGTGATATCTCGCGGGTTGTACAGAATTATCCAGGAGTTGCTTTTTCGCCTGTCGGTTATCGGAATGACTTGATTGTCCGTGGAGGTGGTCCTTCTGAAAACAGTTTTTATCTGGATGGAATAGAGATACCGAATATCAATCACTTCAGTACACAAGGTGCTTCCGGTGGTCCGGTCGGACTGATTGATGCCGATCTGATTCGGAATGTACGATTTTATAGCGGTTCATTTCCGGTCAGCAGAGGTAATGCTTTGAGCTCGGTGCTGGATTTCCAGTTACGTGACGGCGATATGGAACGCAATTCTGTAAAAGCGACATTGGGAGCTTCGGAGGTCGCTTTGACCTCCAACGGACATTTGGGAAAGAAGACTTCTTATCTGGTTTCTGTCCGTCAATCCTATCTGCAGATGCTGTTCAAGATTTTAGGGCTTCCGTTTCTGCCGGCTTATACAGATGCTTCTTTCAAATTGAAGACACGTTTTGATGCCTACAATGAACTGACGGTATTGGGCTTAGGGGGTATCGACCGGATGAAACTGAATCTGGGGCTCGAGGGAGAGGATGCGGAATATCTGTTGAGTTATCTGCCTGAAATCAATCAGGAAACTTTCACTGTAGGAGGCGTGTACCGGCATTACGCAGGTCGGCATGTACAATCGGTGACGCTCAGTCACAGTTATCTGAATAACCGTAATCTTAAATATCGGGATAACGATAAGAGTTCTTCTGATAATTTGACGCTCGATTTAGGTTCTGTAGAGCAGGAAACTCAGCTACGACTTGACAATACTTCGACATGGGAACGCTGGAAGCTGGATGCCGGTATAGAACTGGGGTATCTGCAATATACCAATCATACTTACCAGCGTGTATATAATGACGGCTTGTCTGTATCCGATTACCGTACGGCTTTGGACATATTCCGTTGGGGACTGTATGCTTCCTTGAATTATTCCGGTGTAGATGAAAGGTTTACAGCTTCTTTGGGTGTACGGACGGATGGAAATAATTATAATAGCCGTATGAAGGAATTGTGGCGTCAGCTTTCTCCACGCTTGTCTGTTTCTTATCGGCTGACGGATGGCTGGTATCTGAGCGGGCACATGGGCTTGTATTATCAGTTACCTCCGTATACAGCCTTGGGCTTCAAAGATTCTGATGGAACGTATGTCAATCGTTCGCTGGTTTATACTTCTGTTTCTCAGGAGAGTATTGGCCTGTCCTGGAGACCGGACGAGTCGATGGAAGTGACTGCCGAGGGATTCTACAAAGGATATGACGATATGCCTCTTTCTGTGGTTGATGGCATCCCATTGGCCTGTAAGGGAAATGATTATGGAGTAGTGGGCAATGAAAGGCTGGTATCTACGGCTCAAGGCCGGGCGTATGGAGTAGAGTTGATGTTCCGTTGGCTGCTTCGGCAGAAATTGAATCTGTCTTCTTCGCTGACATTGTTTAAAAGTGAATTTAGGAAAGCGGCTTCAGAAGAGTATCTGCCTTCTGCATGGGACAATCAGTTCATTTGGAATGCAAGCGGTACGTATAATTTCCCGAAGCATTGGAGCGTTGGTTTGCGGGTCAGTTGGATAGGAGGGTCTCCTTATACGCCTTATGATGTAGAGAAATCTTCTTTGGTAGAAGCTTGGGATGCTCAAGGAAAAGGGTATTATGATTATACCCGATACAATGCCGAACGCTTGTCTTCGTATGCCAAATTGGATATTCGGGTAGATAAGGTCTTCTATTGGAAAAAGTGTATGTTAGGTTTCTATCTGGATTTGCAGAATATTACTGCCAACAAGCTGAAACAGGCTGATGTCCTGATGAGTACAGGGGTGATTGAAAATCCGGAAGCTCCTTCTTCAGAGCAGCGTTATGTTATGAAATACCTGCCTCAGGAAAGTGGTACTTTGCTGCCTACATTGGGTATAACTTTCGAATATTGAGAGTATCTGTCGGAAAAGAATCGCCCGATGTATCTTGCATCGGGCGATTCATATAAGGAAAATAAGAATTTATCAAAGGTATTTGTCTCCGAATTTCATTTCTACATCGTTGACAAATTTCCGTAAAGCCTGCTGGTCGTCTTTCTTGCAGATGATAAGGGCATTCCCTTGTTCGGCTACCAGATAGCCGTCCAAATCCTGAATAACGGCCAGTTTCCCTTCCGGAAGCTGGATGATGTTGTTCTTACTGTTGTAAAGCAAAGTATCGCTGTTGATGATGACATTCTTGTTCTTGTCTTTGGGAAGGTTATCATACAGTGATTTCCAGGTTCCGATATCTGCCCATCCGAAGTCGCAAATCTGTACATACACATTGTCTGATTTTTCCAGTACGCGTGTGTCGATGGAACTGTTCGGGCAGGTCCGGAAGTCTGGCATGTCTGCTTCTACACGCGGACAGATATCCGGCATAATATTATGGAAGGCTTCCAGAATGGTTCTAACATGCCAAATGAAGATGCCTGTATTCCAATAGAATTCATTGCTTTCTACAAACATCTTAGCAAATTCTCCGGCCGGTTTTTCTACGAATGTTTTAATTTTGTGGAATCCGCTTTCTTCTTCCTCGTCAATCTGGATATAGCCGTATCCTGTTTCCGGATAGGTCGGTTTAATTCCGATGTTTACCAGTTTTTCAGATCTGGAAGCAAAATCCAAGCCTTTCAGCATTGCTTCCTTGAAAGCCTCCGGCCTCATGATGATGTTGTCCGATGGAGCTACAATCATGGTTGCATCCGGATTTATTTTCTGGATGACATGGGCTGCATATGCGATGGAAGGAGCTGTATTTCTTCTTTCTTCTTCTACAATAAGTTGGTTTTCATGTACATCGGGTAATTGTTTCAGTACGATGTCACGGTAATCGGAGTGGGTGGTAATATAGATGTTTTCCGGAGAAACAATCTGCTTGTATCGCTCATGCGTTTGTTGCAACATCGTCTGTCCTGTTCCGAAAAAATCCAGGAATTGTTTGGGAAGTGCTTTCCGGCTGTATGGCCAGAATCTGCGTCCCGTTCCTCCGGCCATGATGATACAGTAGTAGTTGTTATTCATAAAAACAGGTATAGCTTAAAGTTTATGCTAAGGTAGTTTTTATTTTGATAGAAACCCTTTCAGCCCCCTTCTATTTGTATTAGATAAATTTTATTTTCACATTTTTGACATAAAAGCTTGTAGGAATTGAAACTTTATGTATCTTTGCAACGGAATTAAGAAATGCCCAGATGGCGGAATCGGTAGACGCGCTGGTCTCAAACACCAGTGGAGTAACATCCATCCCGGTTCGACCCCGGGTCTGGGTACTGAGTTGGAGAAAGATGAATTTCTTTCTCCTTTTTCTTTTTTACCCCCTCGCAACTCATTGGTTTGCTGAAAGATAAGGTCAAGTACCTTGTTGTATGAGTTGGTTCGATATTTTTCTCCGTCAAATTCGATTTTTTCAGGAAACATCGAACTTATCAGCTTGATTTTTGTTTCAACAGGAGCGTCCAAAATAAACTTATCTATATTGTTTATCAACGACATAGAGTATTCTAACTTTGGTTTAATCTTTGAACGGTTGCCTTCTTTGAGTATTTCTATCTTTTCTTGCAGCAAATCAACTTCTTTTTGGTTGTGGCTTATAGCCTCGTCCTTTTCTGCCTTAGACATTTCACCGTCTAAATATTTATCTTTGGCAGTTTGAATCCTTTTTTGAAACACAAGCATCTTGTTTTGAAGTTGGGCAATCTCTCCATCAACGCTTGCGCTTTGTTCCTTTCTCACGTCGTTAAGGATTTGCTCATATAGGTTCAAAACAGTTTCATTAGGCTTTAGACTGCTTACATACTTGGCAAATCCTTCATTGACTTTTTCTGCTCTTGCCCTGATATGTTTCGCTTCTTCGCAACAGTTATAATAAGCATATCTGCCACCGTTGCCACGGCTGACTGCACCTGTGAGAGCATGACCACATACAGGACAAATAAGAAATCGGCGGAGAAATAAATCAGGATTGATTTTCTTGCTCAACTTTGGAGTCTTCTTTTTCTTCCTATCCAATATATCTTGTACTTTATTAAACACATCTTCCGTTATAATAGCCTCATGCACTCCTTCTACAATCATTTCGGGGTCATCCTTATAGGCAGGTACACGAATTTTTCCAATATATAGAATGTTTCTTAGCATTTCAAAGAATGAGCTTTCAGGGATAGATGGGCAAAGTCTTCTACGAATGCAACTGGGGGTCTCTATATCCTTGGCTATTTCCTCAAAAACCTTCCGAATGAGTTTCGCTTGCGGCTCAACTACCTCTATATGCGTATTATTTCTATCTGTTCTTGCATTCATATATCCTCTTGGGGCATGGTGCGCCCATTGACCTTTTAATAAAGTTCCGTGGATTCCATCTTTCGTTCTGCGTGAAATTTTTTCATCTTCAGAATGGGCTGTACCGCAATATAATGCCAAAAGAGTTGGCCAATCGGTAGATGTAAAATCAATGGGTGATTCTACTGTATTTATTTCAATCCCTAATTCGTCATACAATTTTCTTTTATACGTAAATGCGAATTCCACGTTACGGGAATATCTGTCCCATCTTAAAAATAATATCTTATCTACAGATTTTTTATGACTCCTACAATAATTGTAGATTCTCTTAAATTCAGGACGATTCATATCAAAATATTTGGCTGAATAATCTTCACGATAAACATTTATGACTTCAAATCTGTTCCTTTCACAATGATTTCTGAGAAATCTTTCTTGCATCTCAAGTGAACAACCATCTGCTTGCTCATCTGTACTCACACGACAATATAAAATTACTTTCATTTTTCTATTCATTTTATTAGTTATTACTTAATCCGTTTTCACTCTCTATTTGAAGATGTGCAAGCAAATAAAGATATTCCCTAATCTGCTTTACATCGTCATTGCTATATTTCTTTTCCCCATTGTTCAATACTTTTTTGCATGTTTCCAAGGTCAACATAGCTGTTATACATAAGATGTGCATCACTGCACTTATTTGTTTTTCGCCTCTTGACCATTCCAATAATGCCCCAAGACTTCTGAGCGGCAGGGATAAGCGTAAAACCCTTGATTTTTAATCTTTGTCTATACTTTTTCTGTTTCTTCCTCCTTTTCTATCACATCTTTTTTCTCTCCTAACAATCCCTTCTTTGCCTTTCTGTAAGTTGTACATTCTTCCATAACAATGGTATCGTCCGATTTTTTTAGAACTGCATAGTACAAGGACTTCACTCCTCTTGACTTTCTTCTGTCATAGCATCCTGCCATTAGGATATCTCCTTCTTTTACAGATGATAGATTAAAAAATTCATCTTTATTCTTACTCTTTATGAGATAATCACGGTGTTCCATACCTTTTTCATCTCTTGTTACAATGGCCATCCAATTACTATATTTATAACCATTACTCCAATCCCATACGGGGAGGCTTTCAATCAGCCAATTCTCTTCAATTCTAAACTTATTCATTTTTTGTATATTTTATATTTAACGCCATTTGTTATAACACTATTTTAATTTTATGTTGCAAATATACTACTAAAAGCCATTGGAGAGAAATATGTTAAAATCCCGACTTTTTGCCGACTTTTGCTTGTAACTAACTGATAATCAGCGCATGGAAATTCTTAATTGATTTTTATTTTTATCTTAATTAGTATTTTTGGTATATTTAACTAAAACTTGTGTGATTTTGAGGCCCCAGAGCTATATTTTAACAAAGTTTATAGACAGTTTTCGCAAAGTGTTAATGCTCGTATTAGTGAGTTTTGCGACATTTCGCAAAGAATATCCTTTTTTCAACAGCCGAATTTCTTCCGCATACTCAGCCTTCATTGTTTCGTCAGACTTTCTGTAGCCTTGCTTGCGTCCGACACTGCCACCATTGGCACGGAAATTCTTATAGCCACTATCCATACGTTCTTTAATGGTTTTTCTTTCCATCCTTGCTATTTCCGATAGTATAGTAATAAGGAATTGGCTCATTGGATTTATTTTTCCGTCTTCCGTCAGTGTTTCAATACTATAATTTTGAATATACAGACTTATTTTCTTTTGATTGAATAACTCTATAACCTCTAAAACTTGAAGAGTGTCTCTTCCTAAACGAGAAAGTTCCGTTACTAGCACTTTATCAATTTGGTTAACCTCAACAAACTCCACCATTTTCATAAGCTCTGTACGCTCAGTATTTCGCTTTGCTCCTGAAATCTTTTCGGCAAAAGTTCCTACGATAGTCCATCCATTGCGATTCGCTAATGCGGTCAATTCGTTTATCTGACGTTCATAGTCTTGGGCGATAGTTGATACTCGTGCGAACAATGCTACTTTCATATCTAAATTGATTTATATGTTATTTATCACACTACAAAGTTAACACAAATATCATATTTAGCCAAAAACAAACGGCCAACTAAAGTTAATTATCTGTTACTTGGTTGATATTTTATGTCAATTTTGTACCTTTGCAAACAAAAGTATAGAGTATGGAATACAACCTGAGTAGCAAAGTGAAAGAATTATGCCGTCAAAGAGGCATTCAACTAAAGGATTTAGCTCAAAAGATGGGTATAGCCCCTGAAAGCCTTAGTCGGGCAATCAATGGCAATCCTCAACTATCTACAATTACAAGTATAGCGGACAACTTGGGAATCTCTATCTCAGAGCTTTTTGCTGTAAAAGAACAGATTCCATTGAATGCTATCATTGTGTGTAGGGATAAGACCTATACTGCTCAAACTCTATCAGAATTGAAACTGCTTGTGAATGAGATAGAACGTGAATATGCCAATCTTTGATAAGTGTGTTTATGAATAAGATAAAACTGAAATATGACCCCAATCTTTCTGTACGAGAAAATGCTGTAAGGTGTGGGGTATCGGAATCTGCCATTAGAAAGTTCATTAGGACAAATGGAATAGACCGTAATTATGACAACAAAGTCGCCAAGAAGAGAGCCATACTTACACTGAAAGAAGAAAACCCTTCCATATCATTGGCTGAAATGGCTCATAGATTAGGATATTCTGTCAATACCATAAGGAAGTACCTTCAAATGGACTTAGGACAGTCAAAAATTACCACTTCTAAGGTATCAACTTTTGATTTATCAAACAAAAAATTCATTATCAAAAGTGTTTCAGATAACCAAACAGAAATTCTTATGAATATACTAAGATTGTATGTTCATAAAGATACTTTTGATTGTGACTTAACATTTAGCAAAGGAGTATTCTATCAGCATATATCTATGCCTAGGTTGAAATTTGATAAGTACCCATTGAAAAAAGACGTTCTGCCTTTAGAAAAAGTAGAGGATATAAAAGATGCTTCCTTACATTCGATTGTGATAGACTTGCCTTTCATCGTAAAGGACTATAAAAGCGCACAAACCTCTATGATAGCACAACGATTCAATTACTTTTCTTCTGTAAAAGAACTATATGAGACTAATACTTCTATGATATCCTTAGCTTTTAGGAAACTGCATAAAAATGGATTCCTGATTATGAAAACTATGGATTTTGTATTTGGCAGCAGTCAGCATTGGGTCGGCAATTTTGTTCAGAACACAGCGAATGAAATAGGATTTGTTTTATATGACACTTTCATTTTAGTTTCTAGAACTAAAATACTCACCACCAAGGGAGAAAAACAACATTTTGCCCGTAAGTACCACTCATACTTCTTTGTATTCCGTAAGGGGAAAAAGCATAAATAGTGAGCCACTTCCAACTTTGATATGGAAGTGGCAGAAAAATACGATATAGCTCAGGTCTCTCTTTTTTAACTATTCTTGGGCTTGCCTCCATTAAATCGCCAAATGGTAACAATGATGGCCAAGGCAAAAGCTATCCAAGAGAATAGAGAAATAGCTGCATCTTGAAGCCATTCTTTCAGTGTCACGTTGGATAGCCGTTTGTTGTGGCCAAACTGATACTCAAACCAAACAAGAT
>ERZ779681.232-NODE-232-length-21583-cov-3.48932_pt1 | contig 21583 bp, 17 predicted proteins | sample MGYA00511905_ERZ779681 | MGnify/ENA primary metagenome ERZ779681 (study PRJEB29588, sample SAMEA2144578) | human gut metagenome | biome: human gut; feature: human-associated habitat; material: faeces | place: Denmark | collected 2008/2010 ... | reverse complement strand
ATCCCCCTAAAGCAGTTTGGTTATTTACCTTGTCTGCTTTAGGGGGATCATATCAGGAATGTAGGGCGCCTTTTTTATTGGCTGTTGCTGGAAGCATAGGATACTCAATGAGCGAAACGAGCTAAATCTGTAGTCGTCAGTGGTCGTATCGGCAGCGGAAAAAATACATTGCGATACAAGCCTATTGAGTTGTATTATATTGATGTGCTATTATCTTTGTTATATATGAGGAGATGCTGTGATAAGTATCTCTTGTAAATGATTTGAATTTTGTGGTAAATATCAATTGTAGTACTATGATAGGTGGATAAATTAATGAATTCATTAGACAACAATAATGATTTTAAAGAAAGAAGTTTTACAATTATTTTGACTTTTGGGGGGACAAGATATCTGATTTGATCTTTGTTAGTGCATGCAATTCATGACTGACTATAAAAACGTTCTTCTCTAGAAAAATAAGAGATATAGAAGTAGTAAAATGAATCTATCCGTGTTGTATCTATTTTTTTATTACCAAAGGATGAAATAACTGATGTCCAAATTATTAACCATTTCCATTGCGGCTTATAATGTTGAAAAAACAATAGAGGAATGCTTAGATTCTTTTTTGCCGTGCAAGCATTTGAATGATCTCGAAATTCTTGTAATCAATGATGGCTCCCATGATCATACGGTAGAAATTGTATCGAGGTATGAAAAACATTATCCGGGCATTATCAAACTAGTGAATAAGGAAAATGGGGGACATGGGTCTACAATCAATAAATCTTTGTCTCTGGCAACAGGTAAGTTTTATAAGGTTATTGATGGGGATGACTGGGTTAAACCAGAAGAACTTGACAAACTTTGTGATTGGCTAAAAAAGACAGATTCCGATTTGGTTATCAATGCCTTTAAGTGGTGCTATCCTGATAAACCATATGAGGAACATGATGAAAAAGGGTTTAAGTTACATCATGTTTATACATTTGATGAAATGTATTCTGTTAACGGTTTAAATACTTCTGTATTCCCTATGACCGCTATTACCATTTCAACAAAAAGATTACATAAAATTGGCATGCATATCAAAGAAAAATGTTTTTATGCTGATAACGAATTTGTTGTTTTTTGTGGTATTGCCGCTGAAACAGTGAGTTTTGATGATAGCTGCGCTTATCAATATCGAATGGGGCAGGCTACACAAAGCGTGAGCTCGGAAGGATTTTATAGGCATCTAGAGGATTATTTTGCCATTTTTGGAGATTTGTTAGATATATATACTAATCGGTTACCATCTTTTGAAGGAAGTACAAAGGAAAAGTATGTTTTTAAATTTCTAGAGGACTACTATAATGCACTTTATATGAACCTGATTGATAAAATTACTAGATCGGATAAGGATTATTTGTTAATTGAAAACTCGCAAAGATTTATGCAGCTATATCCTAAACTCTATAAAAAGTTCAGGCTCCATTCAATTTGTGCACGGTTTGTGGCGTCTAATCCAGTTAAACGTACTTCCTGGATGCGACATTTCCGCAGAACTGTTATATTTAGAGTGCTTCAAGCAATCAAGCATCTTCTTAAGCCTGCTCCAGAAATGTAATAAGGCTTGTCTCTACTGAATAGAAAGGACACTACAACATGGATAAGAAGGTTACATCGCTGGATTATTTAGAGCCTTTCACAAAGAATTTTTATGAAGAATCAAGGCGGCTGATACGTACCGCCATGGCAGATCATAATCTTGTTATTTTTGTTGGTGCAGGGGTGTCATTGGATTCCGGCATGCCGTCATGGAGTAAGGCTGTTTCTCAGATTGCAGATAAACTGAATATTTCGCCTAATGAAATAGACAGTCTGAAAATCCCCCAATATTATTTCAATGCTAGAGGTAAGAATGATTATACACAACTAGTACATCAAGTTTTCAGATACGGTACCCATTTACAAACAATGCCTGTGCATAAAAAGATTATCGATTTTAATGCAGATGTGATAATTACAACAAATTATGATCATCTTTTGGAGCAGGCAGCCGAAGAATCCGGCGAAGTCCTGCATGTTGTCAGCCAAGACAGCGAACTTCCCTATAAGCGGGGGAAAGAGCTCATTAAAATGCATGGAGATTTTGAGCATGATAATTTTGTTCTTAAAGAGGATGATTATCTGAATTATGGGCAGAACTTTCGCCTTATAAAAAATTATATTACTTCATTGGCTGGTACTAAAACCATTTTATTTATTGGATATAGTTTTAGTGACCCTGATTTGAAGCAGATTTTTTCATGGCTTAAGAATGTACTCCAGGGGGATTTTAGACATGCTTATATGATATCGGTCGGTGAGTATGATAAGTACGAAGAGACTTATTATAAAAACTTTGGTATTAATACTCTTTATGCAGGGTTATTTCAAAAGGATGGGGAAGAGATTTCTAAGACGAAAAGACTTAATCGTGTTTTAGACTGGTTATTGCAGGGAGACCAGTGGAAGACGATTTTGGACGAACTTTGGGGGACAATCGGTATATACCGCTATATGCAAGTGCCCTATACAAACCATATCATTTCAATTTTAGAAAAATACTATTCGGTAAGTTTCATTAATGGTCATGATTTTTCCTTTAATTTCATTTTATCTTACGGAACTGGACTTCGCAGCAGAAGATTATTTGTACCGAGTGAGTGGGATGAATCAAGCATTCTCTTCCTTAAGCTATGTTATGTAGCGCATAAGTCTGCAGGAGATTACCCCGGAAGAGAAGATATAGAGTCGCAGGAATGGTATAAGCAATTAGAAAATATTAAACGTGTGGTTAGTCTTAAAGATGGTGATGGTAAGCCAAGTTGGAAAGATTGCCTATATTTTAAAGTAAATGAAGAAAAGAAAATAAGGATTCTCTTAGATATCATGAAAAAAGGCGGTTTATGTGGTTTATCCGTTTTACTTGGAAATAAAACGATTGTAATCCCGACCAGCGGCTCGAATATAAAGCAGGATGAAGTGCTTTCAGCTATGGAGTTTTTGGATTTCAAAAAACTGGAAGAACTTAAAAATCGTCATGAACAATTGATTCCAATCGGTGATGCTGAGGCATATTTAATGCAAGCCCATTTATGTTATTTATTAAAGGATTATGCAAAGGCATATTTCTACGCTAAGAGAGCTGCCTATTTTTATTATCGCCAGGCCAATTATGCAGGATATTTTATAGCCAGATGTAATCAACGATATTTAGGGCGGTTTGTTAATTATAGTTTTAATAAAAATGAGGCAACTAAAAAAATTGAGGAAGAATGGAGAAGCCTTGACTTAGACAAGATCTTTATGCAAATACCGGATTTAACTGATGGTCATGCAGAGAATCAAGAAAAAAATGGATTTTTAAAAGATCTATACTCATTCAATTTGGCTTATGGCATGTTACAAATTATTGTTAAGGAGTCACAGAAGGTAGAGGATGAGGCAAATTCAAATTATATAGTTTTTGGAGGAACTCCGGCCTACCAGGAGATACGAGCGCAGGTAAAAAATTTCTATTATTATCTGCATGAAAATCATTTATTCATCGATAGATTTAAAGAAATTAAAATTGTCTTTGCCAAGGCGGCATCTGCTTTAATTACTTCTGCTTTGGCAGAGGATAAAACACAAGATATTACAACCAATCCGGCTGCCGTGCCTACACAAAATATCCATGAAGATGAAATCCAGGTATTTGATCTCTTTTTGGCAATCCGGTATTTGTCTGCTAATGAGATTAGGCTCCTGTTTGAAGGACGTAAGGAGGGAAAAGTTTCTGCCAATGGGAGAAAATATCTATCGCTGGTTTCTGAAAATTTATCTGGCACCTCGAATAGTTTATGGAATCACAATCAATATCTATCGTCGCTATTCGCCATTATGAGTTATATCAAACTTGAAGATGGGTTGATAATTTCTGCTTTATCCATGATAAACCGTCTGTTATCAGTGAAATTAATAGCCAGTTTCAGGCAAAATTATAATGCAATCATCCGGATTGTTGAGCAGGCTGGGAAGCAGAGTATGATAAAAGAAGATTCTGCTGCAGCCAATGGTTTGTTACAATTAGTAGATAAAATTTTGGACATTCTGCCATCAATCAATGATAATACGCTGGTAAATGAGCTGACAGATACTATGAGTACTTCACTTTGGAATTTAAATGAGGCGCAGATTTCTCATGATAGAAGCAGTAAAATACGAGATCTTTTACAGAAAGGCGATTATGGAAATGCAAGTTTTTTCATCTATATTTATCCACATTGTTCCGAAAATACCAAGAAGATGATTAGCAAGTGGCTAGAAAACTGGATTTCGGGGAATTCTGTAGAAGATTATAGGACATACCTGGTTGGCGTTCAGGCTGGTGCTATTTCTATGAGTCAGGTGAATAAAGAAGAAATAGTTGAATTTTTTACGGAACAAGAACCTTCTTATTCGGAACATCATGAGAGAAAGATTGCAGATTCTCATGATCAGAGGCTGGTGAGATGCATACTTAGCCTTGTTTCTATTGCACTTATGGGAAAAACTGAGGATAAAGACTGGGTAATTAAAATCTGCAAGGACTATAAGATGCAGTCAGCTCTCTGGCTGCTTGATATGAATAATGAAGATAGCTGGAAAGAATTTCGGCCTGAATGGCTGAATCAATGCGATTCCCAATTACTCATGCGTATTGCAGAAAATAAGGAATGGAAGGCTAAGATTGCTTCCCTAATTAGGAGTGATTATTTACAGGGGAAGCTGACTAATGATGCTGTGCTGAAAAAGTATTTTCAATATTTTGCGTAATTATGTATATTAAAATGATGAGGAGTTGCGATGAATCTGGTTACTAGTAGTAAAAGAATAAGAGATACCTTGTTCTTTCTGATAGTTTTTTGCATAATATTTGATTATGGACCTAAAGCAATATGGAATAATCTTTGGGGATTAGGTGGACCCTACTCTAACATGCTTGGAGATTATCCTATTATGGCAGGTTTTCTATTCACTGCTTTTATGATTTATAAAGGTTACATTCATCTCTGGAATCGTTACGCTGTTTTCTTCTTTTGTATTACTTTTCTAATCTACGAGGCCTCTGCACTTCATGGATTGTATATTTATCCCTATTGGGATTTAGTTTTGAATGCTCCGGAGCCTCAAATTGAGAAACTGCCATGGGTCTTGGATCTTTTGCATAAGCACCAAATTTCTATTTCACAAGAGCAGTTGTTTTCTATCTGGATTTTTGTGCGATCCATTAAATCTGCTTTTTTTGAGCTGCTTTATCAATTCGGCGTTTCTTACATGATTTATCTTTGGTATAAGAATGATTTCAAAAGGGCATGGAGTGTTTTTTTCAAGGGATTATTGGCAGGACTGGCTGTATTTATTGCTTATGGTTTGGTAGATGTATTTTACCAGCATGGATCGCTTACGGCGGCTTTCATTTTAAAGCAGGTTAATCCTTTAATTCATGATATTGGTAAGGTTCATGATTGGTGGCCACCACTTCTTTGGGAAAATCAGTTCAGATCTGTTTTTAGTGAGCCGTCAAGAGTAGGTAATTATATTGCATTTGCTTTGCCTTTTCTATTTATACCTATTCTTAATAAATCTAAGCAGTGTAAATATTATATATTTCTTGTCTTTTCGGTTAGTTACATGGTATTTCTTACGCGGGCTCGAACAGCAATATCTATGCTGCTCGGAATATTAGCACTGTCAGTCATATTGCTGTTCTTTCTATTTGGGAAGGCCTATATTAAAAGATTTAGTATGATTCTATGTGTGGTAGTGGGTGCTTTTGTTATATCTATTGCATCTACTAGCCTATTTTCGAATGTCAATTTCAATGGAGCAGAACCGACCATACATCAAGTGGCTGTTGAATATATGGAGGATAATGTAGGATCCCTCGCCTCATCCAATAAACGCAGTAATCAAGCAAGATATGCATTGCTCAAATCCAATGTAAAAATAGGGTTAGAGCACCCTGTGCTTGGGGTGGGGGAAATGCTGAATGGCGCTTATGTAGTAGAACATTTTGATGACTTCGATCTACAGAGCAACGAAGTTCAGCAGTGGATTGATGCATATTGGGAAATGGGTCCATTAAAACATAATTTTGATGCTATGAATGAATATGCTACAGTATTTGCAACGAAAGGAATTCTAGGCTTGCTTTGCTTATTATTTCCTTTTATTTATGGATGTACTGTATTGTTGTGTCGTATCCGCAAATGTAGTGATACTGTTATTCAAGTTAGATTATTCAGCTTGATTTTAGCTACAATAAGTTCTTTGGTTGCTGGGTGTAATGGTTCTTTGATTTTGATTTATGCTGTTTGGATTTTACTTTCCTTAGTTTATATTGCCTTATCGGACAAGGAGCTTGGGAATGAAAAGTCTTTCTAAAAATTATCTTTATAACCTGAGTTATCAAATATTAACGCTAGTGACCCCACTTATTACTACCCCTTATATTTCACGTGTGCTTGGTGTAGATGGAATTGGGGAATACAGCTTTAGTTACTCCATTGTGGCTTATTTTGTATTGCTGGCTCAATTTGGAATTACCAACTTTGCGCAAAGAGAAATTGCTTACCATCAGGATGACAGAGTGGCTCACAGCCGGATCTTTTTTGAGGTTATTAGTTTTCAGTTGCTTACCGTACTAGTTAGTCTGATCTGTTACTATATTCTTGGAATAGCATGGCAGGTAAGCTCACAGATTTATTGGGTACAGGCTCTTAATATTGTGGCTGTTTTGTTTGATGTATCCTGGTTCTTTCAGGGATTAGAAGAATTTGGTAAAATTGTAGTTCGAAATTTTATTGTAAGATTGGCGAACATTGCATTCTTGTTTTTGTTTATCAACTCTCCGGATGATCTTATTCTGTATACTTTCATCATGGGTGGAATGAATGTGATTTCCGGGATATTAATCTGCCTGTTTTTAAAAGATTACGTACATAGGGTTTCTATTCATGAGATTCATCCTCTTAGAAATTGGAAGCCTATCCTGCAGTTATTTCTGCCGCAAGTGGCTATCCAGGTTTATGTTGTTCTGGATAAAACAATGCTTGGTTCTTTTTCGGATAGTTATACAGAAAATGGATATTATGAACAGGCAGATAAAATTATCAAACTCCTTCTGACAATAGCAACATCATTGGGAACGGTTATGCTGCCGCGGATGGCAGCTACTGTTGCTAAAGGGGAAATGAAGACTGCTCGAAAATTCATGATGGGATCATATCGTTTCTCCTTTTTCTTAACGATTCCTATGTGTTTTGGCCTTGTTGCTGTATCGTCAAATTTTGTACCCTGGTTTTTTGGACCTGGCTATGAACCGGTGGCAGACGTGCTGGCTATAATCAGCAGTATGCTGATTGCCGTGGGATTGAGTAATGTGACCGGCATACAATTTATGGTGCCAATGAATCGTCAAAATCAATTGACGTTATCTGTTATAGCAGGAGCAATTTTTAATTTTATCATCAATCTATACCTTATCCCTCGCTTTTACTCTACTGGCGTCGCACTTGCCACAGTTTTGACTGAATGGCTGGTTACTTTTGTACAATTTTATCTGGTAAGAGATTTCTTTAACGTGTTTGATATTTTTTCTCAGGGTAAAAATTACTTCCTGAGTGGATTTATCATGCTGCTGATAACCAGTATGCTTAGTCAGTATCTGACATCTTCAATCCTAAATAGTTTGCTGCTTGTTATGATAGGAAGCGCAGTTTATGGTGGTATCCTTTTTATTATTAAAGACCAAATGATTATGATATTTATTACGAAAATAAAAGAAAGGCTTTAGGTGAAGTAAGATTATGAGGGGATATGATTTCTTAATTGTGGGCAGTGGACTTTTTGGTGCAGTTTTTGCTTATATGGCTATGAAAAAGGGGAAAAAGTGCCTTATTGTAGAAAAGCGTGATCATGTTGGAGGCAACGTCTATACAGAAGAAATTGAAGGAATTACAGTACATCGCTATGGCGCACATATCTTTAGAACTTCCGATAAAATGGTTTGGAACTTCATGACTCAATTCTCTGAATTTAATAATTTCGTTAACAGCCCGGTGGCAAATTACAAAGGTGAGCTCTATAATTTACCATTTAATATGAATACATTCAGCAAAATGTGGGGAGTTGTTTATCCTCGTGAGGCACGGAAGATTATTGAACAGCAGCAGGGAGAAATTAATGGGCAGCCAAAGAACCTTGAAGAACAGGCGATTCATCTCGTTGGACGTGATGTGTATGAAAAATTGATTAAAGGGTATACAGAAAAGCAGTGGGGACGTGAATGCAAGGAGTTGCCTGCCAGCATTCTTCGTCGCCTTCCTGTTCGGTATACCTATGATAATAATTATTTCAATGATCGGTATCAGGGGATTCCGGAGGAAGGATATACCCGCATTATTGAAAAAATGATTAGTGGTGCAGATGTGGAGCTGGGTTCAGATTACAATTCAATGAAAAGCGAATATGATAAACAGGCAGATGTTGTAATCTATACCGGAGCAATTGATGCCTATTTTGACTATTGTTTTGGACCTTTGGAATATAGGAGTCTTCGCTTTGAAACAAAAGTATTGGATACACCAAATTATCAGGGCGTAGCTGTGATGAACTTCACTGATCGAGAGACTCCTTATACTCGCATTATTGAACATAAGCATTTTATCTTTGGAATGCAGTCGAAGACTGTTATTACATATGAATATCCTTCGGAATGGCATATGGGAGAAGAGCCCTATTATCCAATTAATGATGAAAAGAATCAGCAAAAATATGCTCAATATAAGGAATGTGCTGAAGGATTAACGAATGTATTCTTCGGAGGCCGTCTCGGTGAATATAAATATTATGACATGCAGGATACGATAAAATCTGCTTTGAAACTAGCGCAGAAAATTCTTGGAAAATAAAATTGTGTATTGGATACATAAATACGTGCAGCGTACAATTTTGACAGACAGACAGACCGTATTGACTGGATCGATATTGCGAAGGGGATCACTATCATTCTGGTGATTGTTGGTCATACCGTGGAGTTTGGCGGACTCACACGGAATTTCATTTTTTCTTTTCATATGCCATTATTTTTCATGTTGTCTGGATACACGACTCGTCTGGCGAAGGATCTGATGGAGTGCAGGAAGCATTTGCGTAAGAATGCGCTTCATTTGATTGGCCCATGTCTGTGCATAGGTGTCTTATCGATCCTTGCACAGTGGCTGAAAGGCGGAAATCTTTCACTTGATGCGTTTTGGCAGATCACTCGTACTACGGCGGACGCGTATTATTGGGCTTCCGGTGTTTCTTTGCCGAAGCATCCGGCGGCAGGTGCTGTCTGGTTTCTTTTTTCTTTATTTTGGGCGAAAACATGCATGGATGCCATCTCGCTTTGTTTTTCCAAAAAAAGAATTGGCATTATCTTTTTGTCTATTGGCATGCTTGGTCTTTTATTGGGCTGGCGAGGAAAATGGCTGCCACAAAATGCAGATGTCACGATGGTGGCGGTCCTCTTCGTATATTTGGGAATGGTTTGGAAAGAGTATGCAGAAATTTTTGATAGATATGAGCTGGGCATTTTTTTAGCGGTTTCTTGTGTATGGTTATATTGTCTGCGTCTTGGTATTTATATCGAAATGGCAGGGAGAAGCTACCCTTATTTGTCTGTCAGCGTACTTGAGGCTGTATGTGGTACTTTTGCTATCTGTAGTCTGTGCAAGGCATTGGAAGAAAATAAACAGATTAAGCATTTGTTGGTATTTATTGGAAGGCATACGCTGCTGATTTTTTCAATGCACTGTTTAGACTGGATAGCCGTGGACGCTTGGATGAATCATCGGATGTGGATTCGAAATATAATGCGTACGGGTATGGTACTTGGCTGTTCCCTTTTATTTTATGAAATAAAAAATGCAGCCTGCCATGTGTTTGAAAGGCATGCAAAAAACTGAGGAGGAATATAAATATGACTATCATCGTAACCGGCGGGGCCGGATTTATCGGATCGAATTTTATTTTTCATATGCTGAAGGCGCATCCGGAAGATCGCATCGTCTGTCTGGATAAACTGACGTATGCGGGGAATCTGTCGACGCTGAAGGGCGTGATGGGTCTTCCGAATTTCCGCTTCGTAAAGATGGATATCTGCGACAGGGGAGCGGTCTATGGGCTTTTTGAAGAGGAGCATCCGGATGTGGTCGTGAATTTCGCGGCGGAGTCGCATGTGGATCGCTCGATCGCAAATCCGGAGATTTTTCTCGAGACGAATATCATCGGCACAGCAGTCCTGATGGATGCGTGCCGGAAGTATGGCATCGAGCGGTATCATCAGGTGTCGACGGATGAGGTGTATGGGGATCTGCCGCTGGACAGGCCGGACCTGTTCTTCACGGAGGAGACGCCGCTCCATACGAGCTCGCCGTACAGCAGCTCGAAGGCAAGTGCGGACCTTCTGGTGGGGGCGTATCACCGGACGTATGGACTGCCGGTGACGATTTCCCGCTGCAGCAATAACTATGGGCCGTATCAGTTCCCGGAAAAGTTGATCCCGCTCATGATCGCGAATGCACTCGCGGATAAGCCGCTCCCTGTCTATGGGGATGGGAAGAATGTGCGTGACTGGCTGTATGTGGAGGATCACTGCAAGGCCATCGATCTCATTCTGCAGCATGGTCGTGTGGGCGAGGTGTACAATATCGGCGGGCACAATGAGATGGGAAATATCGATATCGTGAAGCTCATCTGTGAGGCACTGGGAAAACCGGAGAGCCTCATCACATATGTACAGGACCGCAAAGGCCATGACCGCCGCTATGCCATTGATCCGGCGAAGATCCATTGTGAGCTTGGCTGGCTGCCGGAGACGAAATTTGCTGTCGGTATCCAAAAGACGATTGAGTGGTATCTGACACATAAGGACTGGTGGGAAGAGATCGTGAGCGGAGAATACCAGACGTATTATGAAAAAATGTATGGCGGAAAAATGTGATAGAGAAGTCGTAAGACGTGATTCTTTTTTTAGGGGTGCCTCAGATCGCTGGGACTAGCGGCTGACGCGTCTCCCTTTGGAGAAGGGGATGCCCGCAGGGCAGAGGATAGACTGCCTCGCAGAGGCAGAATCCGGTAGAACTGTAAGCGGTACATGTTGAATGGGCGGTGAAATGTTTCGAACAGAAGGTGTGCATACCGCTGCTGTACGTTGTGCCCCTGCGGGGCACTCTATCCTGCGCCTTTGGCGCGGCCCTTCTTCAAGGGCCTACGTGGTTGGTGCGGTCTAATATGGGTTTTCAATTCGCTATGAGGATTCCTCCAACGCCGATGAGGCGCTCCTTTTCTAAGGGGTTACTCCGTTGTCATGGCATTACTAATGTTTGATTGCTGGAATATGGTCAGTGTAAGAAATAGAGGTTAGTATGAAGGTATTAGTTACAGGCGTGACGGGGCAGCTTGGCTATGATGTGGCATCCGAACTGTCACGCCGTGGTATCGAGCATAAAGGTGTCGGCTCGAAGGATATGGATCTGACGGATGCGAAGCAGGTGGAGGAGGTCATCCGATCATATCATCCGGATGTGATCATCCACTGCGCGGCATATACCGCGGTGGATAAGGCGGAAGACGAGTCGGATGTATGTATGGCGGTCAATGCGGATGGGACACTGGCTATTGCGAAAGCAGCGAAAGACATCGATGCGAAGATGGTGTACATCAGCACGGACTATGTGTTCGGCGGGGAAGGAAATCTGCCCTTCGAGGTAGATGCGGAAAAATTTCCAGTCAATATGTATGGGATGACGAAGCTTTTCGGTGAGCAGGCCGTGCAGATGCTTCTTCAGAAGTATTTCATCATCCGCATTTCCTGGGTCTTCGGCAAGAATGGGAACAATTTCATCAAGACGATGCTGAGGCTTGGCAAGGAACGGAAGGAACTGAATGTGGTCGCTGACCAGTGGGGTTCTCCGACCTACACAGCGGATCTCGCGCCGCTCATCTGTGATATGATCGAGACGGAAAAGTATGGCGTCTATCACGCGACGAATGAAGGCGTCACCTGCTGGGCTGATTTTGCGGCGGTGATTTTTAAGGAAGCGGAAATTTCCTGTGAGGTGCATCCGATCCCGACAGAAGCCTATCCGACCAGAGCCCAGCGTCCGAAAAACAGCCGTCTTAGCAAGAAGAGTCTGGATGCGGCAGGTTTTCATCGCCTGCCGGACTGGCGAGATGCGCTGAAAAGATACCTGATGGAGATCGGCGAGAAATAAAAAGGCGGGCTGTTGGCAGCAATAGCCAGCAGTTCTTTTTAGCATGGAGTCAATGAAAGGACAAGAATACGATGGGTCAGATCAAAGTCACCAAAAATGTGGGAGGTATCGAAGGCCTCTGCATCATAGAGCCGGCTGTTCATGGGGATGCGCGTGGCTATTTCATGGAAACGTACAATCAGAAAGATATGGAAGAAGCTGGCTTTCACATCCATTTCGTCCAAGATAACCAGAGCATGAGCACGAAAGGCGTGCTGCGCGGGCTGCATTTCCAGAAGCATTATCCGCAGTGCAAGCTCGTGCGTGCGGTCAAAGGAAGGGTTTTCGATGTGGCCGTCGATCTTCGTGCGGATTCTGTCACCTATGGGAAATGGTATGGCGTCGAGCTGACAGAAGAAAATAAGAAGCAGTTCCTCATCCCGGAAGGCTTCGCCCACGGTTTCCTGGTACTGTCGGATGTAGCAGAATTCTGCTATAAGGTGAATGATTTCTGGCATCCGAATGATGAGGGCGGCATGGCATGGAATGATCCGGATATCGGAATCGAGTGGCCGGAGCTCAAGGGTGGGTACCATGGCTCTCCCGCGGCAGAAGGCTATACTATGGCCGATGGCACGCCTCTTACTCTGTCAGATAAGGATCAGAAGTGGATGGGGCTGAAAGAGACGTTTAAGTTTTGAGATGTTAAGACTAGGGGACTAGGAGACGTTAGAGTTGAATATATCAGATACCTGATGTCAGATGCCAGAAGTCGGATATCTGAAGTCTCCAAGTCTTTATTTTTTGCCGGGGGATTCGGTATGATGATGGTTAATAAAAGAATCAGTGTGTGTATATGCATATCGGTACTTCTCTCTGCCGTGGTTACGATCATAATAGGAGCGAAAATTTGTGCGGGGGGGGTGACTGTTAGTTTTTCTTTAACAACACCGGTACCTACGGATTATCAGCTGTTTTGGTCCAATGACAGTCATGGATTTCATGAGAAGGATTCCATACATGTCAAGGGGAAGGATTCGGCACAGCCTGAGATACTGACTTTCTTCATAAAAAATGAGAAGGTGCAGCAGGTGCGTTTGGATTTAGGAAATAGAATAGTAAAGGCTCCCTACGTGATACAGGATCTTCAGATCAATGGGAAATCGATCGTATTGCATGGAGAGAGTCAGCTGCAGACCCATGATGTAAAGCTGGCAGAAGAAGAAAGTGGATGTAAAGTGTGGATCACGGGGCGTGACCCGTACTTGGTCTTTTCCGGGAGTGACGTTTCGGCGTCACCCCAAAGGACGTATGACGTGCTTCTTCTGGCAGCTGTTTTCATCATGGGTCTTATGGTGTCTTATGGGCTCCTGCATTGGCTGACAACTTTTTATGCGGGCGCAGGGTTCGTGCATCAGCTGCAGGTGTCATTTTTGATTCTTCTTACGGTTTGTCTGTTCTATCCTGTCGCAGGTTTGCGCCCGGCAGGGAATATTGACCGTTCGGAAAATCGGAATCCAAATCCGCGGCCTCCTATCAAAGTCGATGGGAAATGGAATGCGTCCTTCAGCAGGCAATTCGAGAATTGGTATAACGATATTTTCGGTGGGCGGAAACAGCTGATTCGAATACATGGAAAAGTGGAAGCGCTGCTCCATCCAGGAGAGATCGAAAATAATCAGGCTTTTCTTGGACAGGATCACTGGTTGTTCTACAAAGGGGATAACTCGATCGGTTTATATCAGAATCGCTTTTTGTTTACACAGGATGATGCACGAAAGGCAGAAGCCAATTATCAAAGCCAAAAGGAGTGGCTTTCGCGAAATGGGGCGGATTTCTATGTCATGGTGGCGCCGAATAAAGCCGATGTGTATGGCGAATTTTATAAAAAGGGTGTCATGAAGGCGTCGCAGAAAGACCGTGTACATCTGCTGGCTGAGCAGGTCAGTTTCCCCATCGTGTATCCGCTGGAGCAGCTGCTGGAAGAGAAAAAGCATGGATTGACGTATTACAAAAATGATACGCATTGGAGTGATCTGGGAGCATATCAGGGCTATCTGGCTTTGATGAAGACGGTGACAGAAGAACATCCGGATGTACCGGTTTTACAGCCGGAAAATATGTTGTATAAGGAAATGCAGCATGCCGGGGGAGATCTGAGTCAAATGCTGAGCCTCAATGATAAAGGCTGGTATACAGAGATCTATCAGAAGCCAATGCCGAAAAATGGCTTTCACTATGAGGTGGTCGAAGAGAAAAAGAGACCTTCCGGGCAAGCGTACTTCATTCGCACGAAAAACGCGGGGAAGCCGTATAAGGTCGTCGTTTTCCGGGATTCATTCTCTACTGCGCTTCTGCCTTATCTGTCAGAAACGTTCGGTGAGGTCGTTTATATTTGGGACCACCATTTGAATCCGTACAGCTCGCTGGTCCGTGATGAAAAGCCGCAAATCGTGATTCATGAGATGGTCAGCCGTTTTGCGGATTCATTGCTCAAAGAGACGCCAGATTGGAGGGATGAATAATGCTTTTTAGCTCCAGTGTATTCTTGTTTTTATTTTTGCCTCTTCTGCTTCTGGGGTGTCTGATACTCAGGCGTTCATTACGACTGTGGCTGCTTTTATTTGCCAGTCTCTTTTTCTATGCATGGGGAGAGCCGCGCTATGTGGCGGTCATGCTCATCGTGTGCAGCGTGTCTTATGCCGGCGCACTGGCTGTCAGCTGCTCTCCTTTCTTGTGGGGGAAGAGAATGGCTCTGGCGGGGAGTCTGGCTATCGACCTGTGCATTCTGGGGTATTTCAAGTATTTTGACTTCCTTCTGCAAAATGTAAATGCTTTGATGCATACGACATTCGCTCTGCGTCATATTGCACTTCCCATCGGTATTTCTTTTTTTACCTTTCAGGCCATCTCTTATGTGGTGGATGTCTATCGAGGGACGGCGGAGCCCCAGAAGAATTTAGCGAGGCTGGTATTGTATATCAGCTTCTTCCCACAGCTCATTGCTGGACCGATCGTCAAGTACCATGATATCGAAAAGGATCTGGCAAATAATCAGATTCACTTGGATGATGTGGTATACGGCATGGAACGCTTTATTATAGGACTTGCAAAAAAGATTCTTTTGGCAAATCCTCTGGGAGAGATAGCGGATCCGATCTTTCAGGCAGGGTACAACAGCGCTGATTTCCCGATCGCATGGCTGGGAGCGATCGCGTACTCCTTGCAGCTCTATTTTGATTTTTCCGGGTATTCGGATATGGCGATAGGACTAGGGCGTATGTTCGGATTTCACTTTTTAGAGAATTTTAATTATCCGTATATTTCTAAAAGCATCACGGAGTTTTGGCGGCGCTGGCATATATCACTGGGCTCATGGTTCAAAGAGTACGTGTATATTCCGCTGGGCGGTAATCGAAAGGGGCGCTATAGGACTTACTTGAATCTGGGTATCGTATTTCTTTTGACCGGGATATGGCATGGGGCGAATTGGACTTTCATCCTGTGGGGCATCTGGCATGGATTATTCATCATTATGGAGAGGTTCCTGGGGCTCGGAAAGGATGATGGAAATGGGCGGCTGCTTTGGCTGCGACATGGATATACGATACTGGCTTTTGTCATTGGCTGGACAATGTTCCGCGCGGAAACCGTACAGGAGGGTATCGGGTTTATTGAGACTATGTTCCTTTTCCGCATACCGCTATCCATGCCGTTTACTTTGGACTATTATCTCAGTATGAAGTCGGTTCTGGTCCTTGCGCTGGCCGTCATTTTCAGTACGCCATGGGCGATGCAGGCGGGACAGTGGTTTCTGACAAAATGCAGCCGCGTGGGAATGGTGTGCAAATATGGCGGGCTGCTTTGCCTGTTTTTACTTTCTGCAGCCTATCTGGCGGCTTCTACATATAATCCTTTTATATATTTCCGCTTTTGACGGATAGACTAAGAGACTAAGAGACGTTAGACTTGAAGAGCGCAGATATCAGATGTCAGAGATTAGAAGCTAGAAGGTAGAGGTAGAGGTAAGAAGTCCGAAATCTGCGGTCTGACATCTGAAGTCTCTAAGTCTCCAAGTCTTCAGTTCGGCTTTTTACATGGTTGTGATAAAAACCGGGTATTTTATCATAGGAGAGCAAGGCATGTGATAAAATAGTCGGTTTTTATCACATGGGGAATGTGATATAATGACATTGATTTTTATAGCAAGAAAAAATTTTGTGAAAAAGACTTGCGCCAAAAAGAGGGAATAGGCATGCTTTTGACAGACAGACAGACAGACAGACAGACAGACAGACAGACGTATAGTCGGCCTTGATTATGCCAGGGCGGTGGCAATTTTGCTTGTGCTTCTTGTGCATGCCACAGAAAATCTATATGTGATGGATGCAGTCCATTTGAATGCGATGAGTGTTCAGTCAAGAATATTTGCAATCATATGTTTTACTTTAGGGCGGCTTGGCGTACCGCTCTTTTTATTCTTGTCAGGCTATTTGCTCTTGGATCGTTCTTATACGGAGTTGTCCATTCATAAATTTTGGAAGAAAAACTGGCTTGGCATGCTAGTTACTACAGAAGTATGGATTATTTTGTACGATGTTTTCCTTCGGGCATTTCATTTTCAGCACTGGAGCACTTGGGGCTTGTTGCGAGATATGCTATTAACGAATCAAGTGCATATGGCTCATATGTGGTATATGCCGATGATTATTGGCGTGTATGTTTGCATTCCTTTTGCAGCACGGGCATTGCAGGGAATACCGCTCAGAGTTGTGATTTTTCCATTGGCGCTTTTTAGTGCATATGCTTTTGGTGTTCCGGCTTGGAAATCCATTTTTCCTAAGAGCCCTGCGCTAGTGTTGGTTGACTTGGGTTTCGCTGGGGGTGTATATGGGCTCTATCTACTATGGGGATGGAGAGTCAAGAAGGGGCTGTTTAAGAATATTCATGCAAGAACTATAGGCGGTTGCACGGTGGTACTTTTTCTACTGGTTCTTGGCATTGAGTTTGCTTCATACGCTCGAGGAATTGCTTATAACGTATGGTATAATAATGCATTCTTGGCAGGTAGCGCCCTACTGCTTTTTTCACTCTTTGCACGTATTAAAAATGGACTGGATTATTCTGCCCTTTGCTGGTTGAGCAGAAATTCTTTTGGAATCTATTTGCTTCATTTTCCTGCACTTATGCTGATTCGAAAGATTCTATTGGTCCTACCATGGATGATGCCCACTAAGGTGATGATTTTGTGGCTGGCTGTACTTTTTGTCAGCTGCGTACTGTGTTGGATCATTGACCATTTTCCTCGACTGGCACGAATTTTACTGTATAATAGATAGCATGAAAAGTAGTTGTTATTTCAAGAAGTCGACTTTTTATTACGCTAAAGCATTTTGGACCGAAATTTGAAATTTCCAAACCAATTACTTCAAACTTTCCGGTCTTTCAGTTTCTCCGTCTGAAGTCTGAGGTCTAAAGTTTGAAGTCTAATGTCTCTCCGTCTCATAGTCTCCAACCTTCCTCTTGACAAACGCCAAAAAGAAGTCTATAGTATGACCATACATGTGAGGATAGAGACATGATGGATCCTTGGTACACGCAAAGAGAGTCTGCGGCTGGTGGGAGCAGATGGTGGGGGGATCGATTACCGCTCTGGAGCAGGAGGATCGAAATCTTCCCGGGTGGCCTCGTTACCAGGCCGACAAGTGGAGCTTTAGCTCTGATTTGGGTGGAACCACGGAATACAACTTTCGTCCCTTAGGGACGGAAGTTTTTTTATTGCTTTCATGTTGCTTTCTGCGAAGCGGCTGAAATGGCAGAGCCAAGCAGAAAGCAGCAAAAATGGAAGCCACTGTCCCCAAGCAGTGAATGTCTGTTTTTAGAAAGGAAGATACTATGATTACGATTCGTCTGAAAGACGGAAAAGAAAAGGAGTTCGAGAGCGCGGTATCTCTGGCGGATGCAGCGAAGGCGATCTCCAACAGCCTTGGTAAGAATGCGCTGGTGGCGAAGGTGAATGGTGAGCTGACGGATCTGCGCGATCCGATCGTGGATGGTGCGGAAGTGGAATTCTTCACGAAGGAAGATCCGGAAGGTCTTTTCACGCTGCGTCATACCGCGTCCCATGTGATGGCGCAGGCGATCCAGCACCTGTTCCCGGGCGTGAAGTTTGCTATCGGACCGGCGATCGATGATGGCTTCTACTATGATCTGGACTCTGATCATGTTTTCAGCCAGGAGGATTTCGAAGCGATCGAGAAGGAGATGTCGAAGATCGCGAAGGAAAATATCCCGCTGGTGAAGAAGGTGCTGCCGCGCGATGAAGCGCTCCAGTATTTCAAGGATAAAGGCCAGGACTACAAGGTCATGCTGATCGAAGATCTGCCGGAAGAGGAAACGATCTCTCTCTATGAACAGGGTGACTTCACGGATCTCTGCGCGGGCCCGCATCTGAAGTCCACCGGCAAGGTGAAGACGTTCAAGCTGATGACGGTCGCTGGCGCTTACTGGCGCGGCGACTCCAAGAATAAGATGCTGCAGCGTATCTATGCGACGGCATTCTTCAGCAAGGAGGATCTTGACCACTATCTCTTCGTCCGTGCGGAGGCGGAGAAGCGCGATCACAGAAAGCTCGGAAAGCAGCTCGATCTGTTCTCCTTCCATGAAGAGGGACCCGGCTTCCCGTTCTTCCATCCGAAGGGCATGATCCTCAGAAATAAACTGATGGACTATGAGCGTGAGCTCTTCAAGGAATTCGGCTATGTGGAAATCATGACGCCGGTCATCCTGTCGAAGAAGCTGTGGCTACAGTCTGGTCACTGGGATCATTACAAGGAAAATATGTACTTCACCCAGATTGATGACGAAGACTATGCGATCAAACCGATGAACTGCCCCGGCGGAATCCTGTTCTTCAAGACGCAGCAGCGTTCTTACAGAGATCTGCCGATGCGTGTCGGCGAATTCGGCCTCGTTCATCGTCATGAGCTGAAGGGCGCGCTGCACGGCCTCTTCCGCGTTCGCTGCTTCACGCAGGATGATGCGCACATTTTTATGACGCAGGAACAGATGAAGGATGAAGTCATCAAGTGTATGGCGATGTATCAGAAGATGTATGGTGTCTTCGGTCTCGAATACCATGTCGAACTCTCTACCCGTCCGGAAAACTCCATGGGCAGCGATGAGCTGTGGGAGATCTCCACGAATGCGCTCCGTGAAGCCATCGAGACGGCGGGTGTACCGTACCAGATCAATGAAGGCGATGGTGCTTTCTATGGACCAAAGCTCGATTTCCATGTACAGGACTCTCTGGGACGTACTTGGCAGTGCGGCACCATCCAGATGGATATGCAGCTGCCGGAACGTTTCGATGTGAACTATATCGGTGAAGATGGAGAAAAGCACAGAGCAGTCATGCTGCACCGTGCGGGCTACGGCTCTCTGGAACGTTTCATCGGCATCCTGATCGAACACTATGCAGGGGCCTTCCCGACCTGGATCGCTCCGGTACAGGCGAAGATCATCCCTGTCACGGACAAGAATCTGGAATATGCGAAGTCTGTCGCAGCGGCTATGTCCGAGTCTGATATCCGTGTCGAAGTGGAAGAGGCCAATGAAACACTGGGCTACAAGATCCGTAAGGCACAGATGGAGAAGGTACCGTACATGATCATCGTGGGCGATCAGGAAATGAAGGGTCACACCATTTCTGTCAGAAGCAGAAAGAATGGCGACCTGGGGTCCCAGTCTCTCCCGATGTTCGTTGCAAACCTGATCCGCGAGATCAAAGAACGGGAAAACTGAGATGGCTTACAAAGAATACCAGAGTGCTGATATCGCACGGGCCGCGCTCCGCATGTCTTTGACCGAGACGCGGGCAGATGAGAATGCGCTGAAGGAAAGGCTGGCGAAGGATGGCATCCGCGCTGTCGCTGTGAACTTTGGCGGGAAATTTCTGGATATCCTTCCGAAGATCTTCGAGTCGGCCATCGTGGCTGCCCAAAGGCAGAAGGTCATCTCTGATACTCATGTGGGGGATGGCTCTGTGGTCGGAGCCATGGAGTCTGCCATCGAGCAGGTGAAGCCGATGGCAATCGGCATGAATGTCGGCGGCAAGATCGGTATCGCCCGCTGGAATGAGCATCTCTGCGTTGCGATCTTTGTCGGCGTGGGTGTGCTTCATTTCAATGAGGTCACGGTGGGCATGGCGCATCGTGTCCTTCGGAATGATCTGCCTGATTGAGAAAATCATAAGGGGCAGGGAGTGACTATCTCATACCTGTCCTGCATAAGAAAAGAGCCGGGGGCTTTTGCCTCCGGCTCTTTTTGATGGGAGAAAGAGGGAGCTGTTTTTCTTGACAGAAAAAGCCGGAGGCGGTACATTGAATGAAATTCGATGATTCGTCTGGGTGACAGGATGGGTGGAGGCTTTATGAAGGAAAAGATCAGTCTGATTCAAATGGATGTAGAGCTGGGACAGGTGGAAAGAAATTATGAAAAAGCCGTGCAGCTGATGGAGCTTGCGCTGGAAGACAAGCCGGACATTCTTGTCCTGCCGGAAACGTTAAACACCGGCTTCTTTCCGTCGCCGGACAGCGCACTCTATGCCGCTTCTGATGCGGATGGCGCGCAGACGAAAAAGGTATTCGGCGCATTTGCCAAGGAGCATGGCGTCAATATCGTGGCGGGCTCGGTCAGCGTTTTGGAAAATGGATGCGTTTTCAATCGAAGCTATATCTTTGATCGCAAGGGCGAGGTCGTTGCCTCTTATGATAAGATCCACGGCTTCAGCCCGATGGGAGAAACTCTTCCACTGTCCACTTTACGCTGGACGGGATCGCCTGCTCGATGGCGATCTGCTATGACGTACGCTTTTGTGAGCTGATCCGGACAGAAGCATTGCAGGGGGTGGATATGTTTTTCCTTCCTGCCGCCTGGCCGCTCGTAAGAAAGGAGCACTGGATCACGCTTTCTAAAGCCAGAGCGATCGAGAATCAGATGTTTTTCTGCGCCGTGAATGAATGCGGTCGTGCCGGCAGCACGCAGTACGGCGGAAACTCGATGCTGCTCTCGCCTCTTGGGGAAGAATTGCTCCATCTGGGCGAAAAGGAGCAGGTGGCCACGGCGGAGATCGATACGGATGTGCTGCAGGGCATCCGAGAGAGCATCAATGTATTTCGTGACAGAAGACCGGAATTGTATCATCTGTAGAAAAATAGGGGAAAGGCGTTTCGCCCTTTGATTTCGCGTGAAAGAGGGGGAGCGGGTTCAAGAGGTTCAAGAGGGAGAGGCGCGGCGCATAAAAATCAGAA
>ERZ779681.227-NODE-227-length-21979-cov-2.73381_pt1 | contig 21979 bp, 22 predicted proteins | sample MGYA00511905_ERZ779681 | MGnify/ENA primary metagenome ERZ779681 (study PRJEB29588, sample SAMEA2144578) | human gut metagenome | biome: human gut; feature: human-associated habitat; material: faeces | place: Denmark | collected 2008/2010 ... | reverse complement strand
CTTCTCGTTTCCGGCATAACCACCGATAGTTCAAGTATTTGACCTGGGCTTGGGTTTATAAAGAGGCGCTGTTTCAGCCACGACCATGCCCGTCGTTATACGTTATTCAGTTGTCGTCGTTCTCGTCCAAATTCTCCATGCCCGGCGGTGCGTATGTATCACATCGTTCGTGACGCCGGTCGAGCATCCTGCTGATTGAACTCACCCCGCATTTGGGGCAATCTACTTTGACTACTCCTTGCTTATTCTTAAAGCCAACTGTCTTTGCGCCACAGTTACGGCAATGCCGTATAATGGGCTTCCATTCCTGCATTCAAGGTTTCCCTCCTTTTCCCGCCAGCACGAGCCTTGAATTTGCCTATCTGCGCAAGCAGGGTCGGGAAAGTCCACTGCCGAAGAAAGGTAACTCGTGCCTCCGTTGTTTACTGTATCCGACAACACGGGGCTTTTTATTGTCGGGGTCAGACTTTATGAGCCAACTTGGGGAGTTCTTTCCATTCGATAATGGGAATGCGGACGCAGCCGAGGTCATATCCCGCCACCTGCATTACACTACCGCATTTCGAACACTCGTACCATCCCTTTGTTTCTTCCAGATTCAAACTCTTATTGAGTTCACCGCATTTCGGGCATTTCACGTTTGCCATTCTTTTTCCCTCCTTTCACTTCCATACGCAAATATGTACCGTCGTGAATATACGATTTCGGATAGGTTAGATATATCTGTTTCCCGAACAGCGTTTGCCTGGCACGGATCGTCGAACCGCAATTGCAGCAATACGCATCACTGTAAAACAGTCCAAGCCGCACCCGGATAACCTCACCGCAATAAGTACAATGTCGCTGCTTTTCTTTTGCCATCACCACTTTCTCCTCATATTATTTTTAGACCATACAGGTCGCTGAACGGAATTTTCCCGTCCTCTATCATGATGTACTTGAATGTGAGGTCGAACTTCGTTACCTGTCCTTCAACGGTCACATAGTATCCGTCGTCGAAGAACACGGCACGGGCTCGATCCCCACGCTTGAGTTTAATGAGCACGGCTTCGATTTCGGATGCGGTCTCTTCCGAAACCTCTCCCCGCTCCTGCCGTTCATGCTCTCGCTCCTTCTTTGCGAGTGCCTCACGAAGCCCGCGAAGTGCATCGAACGGCGCAAACTGCTTTGCCCTTTCTTGTCTAATCATCTGCGTTATGACCTCCGATGAGTTTGTTCCTTTCTATAAGTGTTGCGCCCTCTTGCATGTCGGACGCCATAATGATGGCGTTCTTGCCGAACTTGGTCTGTAACTCCAATGTCGCCCTCGCAAGTTTCTTTTCGCGCCTGACCTCTTCCCAATTCGTAAAGAGGTCATACCCTTCACACCCCTCGTCACAGACATCCTCAAATCCGATGCCGAGCCGTCTGATTGGCATATTTCGCGCCGTCGTTTTCTCGTAAAGCTGCAATGCGTACGGGACAATGATTTTCGGGAGATTCGTTGTTTCCCTCATTTTCATCCGTCCACCAGTCGGCGAGTGAACCTCTTTCGAGTACCCGACCGTAATGCTGACCTTATTAGTTATGACCTTGCGCCGCATCATCTCAAAGCAACCCGAACGGATCATCTCTTCAATGACGATTCTCGCCTGGTCGTAGGAATAATCCTTGAATAATATCTGCGAGTTCGACACCGAGCGGCTCTTGCTTTTATAGTTTTTGATGTCCTCCATTGTACAGCTTTCCCGCCCCCAAGCGTGGTCAATAATGAGTTCGGCATTCACACCGAACTCTCTGTACAAAATCTCTTCCGGGCATCGCGTGATCCCTTGCATATCATAGATACCCTTTTTCGCCAGGCGATTGGATATCCCCTTTGCGATGCCCCAAAAATCGGTGAGCGGTCTGTGCGTCCAAAGCGTTTCCCGAAATGTTCGTTCGTCGAGATAGCCTATCCTGTCCGGACACTTCTTTGCCGTAATATCCAAAGCGATTTTTGCCAAGTACAGATTCGTGCCAATCCCCGCCGTTGCCGGAATGTGCGTTCGTCTGGCAATCTCTTCGATGAGCATTTTTGCATACTCTTTCGGTGTCTTGCCGTAAATCTGCAGATAATCGGTTGCGTCGATGAACGATTCGTCTATGGAATACACATAGATGTCCTGCTTGTCCATGTAGTCCAGGTATATCCCATAAATCTCGGCTGCGTAATCAATGTATTTTTGCATCCTCGGTTTTGCTACAAGATAGCGGATATTCTTCGGTATCTCGTATCGACGGCAGCGGTTCTTTACCCCGAGCGACTTCATCTTGGGCGTGACTGCAAGGCATATTGTGCCATCACCTCTGGTTTCATCTGCGACAATAAGGTTGGTCTCAAACGGATTCAACCCACGTTCCGCACACTCCACCGAAGCGAAAAACGACTTCATGTCTATACACATATATGTCCTTTGCTTCGTCATACCTACCTCACAATAAGTCTTTCAGTACCTTTACCGCCACTCCTTGTATCTGGCAACTTTCCACGATGATATCTTTCATCCGCTTATTCTCCGGGTGCAAGCGAATACAGCCGTTCTGCGAGTCGGGGAAAAATCGTTTTAACGTCACTTCGTCGTCCACCAAAGCGACAACGATCTGTCCAGGCTCTGCCGTCGCCTGTTGCCGAACAACGACAAGGTCCCCGTCTTCTATCCCCGCTCCTATCATGGATTGACCGCTCGCGTGAAGAATGAAGAACTTTCCTGCGCCCAAAAGCGATGTGGGGAGTTTGATGTACTCCTCTATGTTCTCCTCTGCAAAGGTCAGCGGGCCGCAAGAGACAGACCCCACCACGGCCACGGATACGGTGTCGATGTTCATCTTGGCTATCGCTTCTGTTTCGTACTCCCCGCCTTCTCGCGTGATGATGCCTCTGTCTATCATCTCGTTCAAGTACCGAGACACGGTGCTATAGCAACACCCTACACCGGCAGCAATCTCCCTAATCGATGGAAACCGTCCACAGCTTTCGTATGTTTGCTCGATTCTCTTTTTTATCCGCTGAATTAATGCCGCATCTTTTGATCTCATGACACTATCCTCTTTCTATCTGCAACACTTTGTTGCAGTTACAGCTATATTATATATAGAACATTTGTTCGTGTCAATGGATTCAAAGAGGTTATTTTAGAGGTGTCCGCATTCTACGACACCCTTGCGGCAATATTAACTCTTTCGCTCTCTGTATAAATAATTTTGATTTATCGCTCTGCCGGACAAAGGCGGCGTACCGCTCTTGAAGGTATAGTGGTGGTAGCATTACATCGAAATTCCAAAACGCATTCATTGTGACACGAGGCATTTTAGTTCCCGATACCTGCGAGGATATATAAGCTAAGAATTCGTCTCCTCGAAGCAGCTGAGCGAGGTATAGTTGTGTCAGCAATTGTTGATTCGGCAAAAGAGGAATCAACTCAGTTGTTGCGTATCCATCGTCATCGGGGACAACAACTTTGTTTAAATACGGCCTTAACTTGGAATAGAGCACATATTTACTTGAAAAAGTCGTTGTAGACTGGCCAATTTCATCTTCTGCAACATAGACTTTTTCAATAATGCGGCCAGAATTTGACTCAACCATATCCAGATTCAAAAGCCAGTATCCATTGGTGTTTTGGATGATTTCGCCGGTGTAAGGAGATGATGGTGCAACATCCTTCATTTTCTTTGTAGGCCAATGTTTATCATTGGTCATGGGATTACCAAACATCTCTATAAATTGAGATTTGAACAGTTCAGAAGGGCAAATTTTGATTTATCGGTCTGGCGAACGAACTCAGCAAACTGCTCCTGAAGCCCAATTTCAGGAACTGGCATTATCACTTGTCCAAGATTTTTACGGCTTATTCTCTGCCTGGTGCTACCTGTAATTCCAAGCCCCACCTGGGATGCGTATAGCGGAGTTAAAGTGTATGCAACAAAAAACTCAGGCAACACTTTCTCGCTGAATCTAACAATGCTACAATCGACCGCCGTTATCGTTTTGCCAAGTCCTTCAGGTATCATACAAGCCCTTCCAACAGGGTCTGGAAGCCTTGAAATCAAAATATCTCCAGGTTTTACTTCTGTGCAATGCAACCGATTAAAGGTATATTCGCTGATATACCTGGCGCGTTCTCCTTTGTCGATATATATCCCGTTACCAACATTCCCTGTCTGAATCAGCCTAATGCCCTCATCGGATTGATCTTTACTTTCTATCCAATCACCGTCCGCGAATAATATGCAAACATCCTCGATTGAAGTACACTTATCGGACTCCGAAAGCAATGCACCGAACATCTCCATAAATTGAGATTTCACCAGCTCATCGGTCTTTTTAAGCAGATTTTTATACGTTTCTATGGTATAATTTACTGCCCACAACGCCTTTGCAAGCCGTTTTTGTTCCTCCAAAGAAGGCAGCTCAAATTCACAATTGCGTAAATCTTTCCAGTTTACAGTGGGCGAAAGCGAACCAACAGAAATACGAATAGCCTCATCAAAAAAATAATCTGAAGCAATAAAATGGGGAAAGAATTCTTTGCAGACGATTTGTTCATTAGGGCGTAAAACCATTCCATGTGCGGAAAAGGTTCCATCGTGCGGAGCTATTGCTGCTCGACGCAAATAAGCGTTCCTCTTGCCGAACAACACATCCCCTTTGTGCATCACCAGTTTTTCTCCTTTAATTGGAACATCGCTTCCCCAGCGTGTAACTCGCAGACTTCCTGAATCAAGATGTTCAAGACCAATATATAACAATCGATCATGGTCATTTGGAATTTTCTTCTCCGTGCTGTTAAATGCAATCTGTTCAAAGCGATATTTTGCCATTATGCACACCTCCTTTTTGTCACATTGTTCTTGGAGAATGCGCATCGTGTCGCCCCTACAAATTGAGAATTGCATTTAACCGATAAAGCGTTTGCAGCTCGTTTTGACGTTTGCCTGATTCACCATTGCATATTGAAGGGTGGTGTCGATACTTTGATGCCCTAAAAGGTGCTGAACCTGTTCAATCGGCATTCCCTTGTCGATAGCCATAGTCGCCAACGTTCTACGGAATTTATGCGGGTGGACCTTGTGCATACTCAGTTCACGCCCTATTTTCCGCAATCGTATCTCCACACCGCTAATCTGTAAGCGACTATTCGGTTTCAATAACGACACAAACAATGCGTCGTGGTCATCGGTCCGTTCTGCAAGGTATTTTTGCAAGTGAATTTTGGTTCTTGCGTCGAAATACACCTTCCGCTGCTTATTCCCCTTGCCAAATACAACACATTCACGATTTTCAAAGTCCACATCTGTTCGGTTTAATTTTACCAATTCACCCACACGGATGCCCGTGGAAGCAAGGAGATCGATTAATGCGAGATCCCGCAGATTATCGCAATGATCGCGCATCAATTCCAACGACTCATCAGAATATGTCTCCTTAACGGTTTTCCCAGTTTTCACTTTATGAATACGACGCACCGGGCTCTTAATAATATAATCCTCGTCCTCTAACCACGAGAAGAACGTCGATAATATCCGTCGAACGTTATCGAGCGTAACTTTGCTTACTGTTCCTCTTCTCTGGTATGTGTCTAAATAACACCGCAGGTCCTCTGTAGTGATAAGACGTTCCTGCTTATCAATTCCCTCAAGCATATTCCGTATCGTAGACTCATAGTATCGAAGCGACTTTTCTGAACACCCCTCTACTCTTTTGGCCGCGATAAAAAGAGGAAGATAGTCTGAACGCTTGGTTTCCGTTTCAGTATCTTCCTCAATTGACAACGAAGCAAGATGTTTTTTTACAACTTGCGTAACTATTTGAATTTGATCCTCGCTCAAAAGTCCTGCGAGGTCGAGTTGGATGCCAGTAACTACTTTTTGAAGCATAATATCTCCTCCCGGATGTGATTTCTTTAGTCGCTGGAGGAGACTTCTTTGGAAAAATCAGCCGAGATTCTCTGAAATTATGCGTTTATATGTAGCTGTAAGCTCAGCAAGAGCCTGTTCGAGTTTAAATTTTGATTTATCGGTTTGACGGACAAAGGCTGCAAACTGCTCCTGCAGTTCCTTAGGCGGTATTATCATCGGAATTTCTCGCATCCTGCCTTGCGTTAATTTAAGGCGTGTTGTACCTGATACATACTCTGTCATATCCAAAATCCAAAAATACACATTGGCAAATTCTATATCACAACAGTCCTTAGGGATCAATACATGAACATGATTATTCACCCAACATTTGCCCGAAACGATGTATGAAGTGGCCTCACCCGCCCCATATGAACCACAATCTTCAGCCAAACATATAGCTTTACAATCCATCAGATAGTCATTTATTTGATCCACTTGACCGTTCGCCCCATAATACGGGTACAATGCTCCTGTATGCATATTTGCGCGAACCGCGTCATTTATGGGTTTCCGCAAGTCATCTCTTATAATAAAAGCATCCTCAAATCGTGCAATATAAGATGACTTCTCTTCCCCACCGAACATCTCCATAAATTGAGATTTCACCAGTTCATCGGTCTTTTTGAGTAAATTTTTATAGGAATCGCGTGTTTCAACGATACTCCATAAGACCTTAACGAGCTCATCTTGCACCTCAATATCAGGCAAATCAAACTCATAGGCGGCGATATCAGAAAAAAGTACATAGGGATTCGTTGAGCCTTTGGATTTTGTAATCGACCATGCTGTAAATCCTTCGGAAAGCATTATAAAAGGAATCAGTTTCTGGCGAAGGATCCCTTCATTAATCGTTTCCAATACGAAGGTAGTATTTGCAGTCACCCCATCAAAATCTGCAACGGCCACTTTTTTAAGGTAAGTCCTTCTGGATCCGTAAAGAATTTGACCACGATGGAATTCTCGAATAAAAGCCGGACCAACGTCATCAGTCGCAAACAAGCCTCTTCTACGAATAGTTAAATCCTCCGTATCCATGTGGTCCCCAGCGACATAAAACTCATACGGATTATTATTGCGGTCTACCTTTGCTTTGACTTCTTTCACAACGTCTCCGAATTTAAACCTACGCACAGCAACCACCTCCCACTTTATAGGCCACTTTCGCCCCTACAAATTGAGATTTCACCAGCTCATCGGTCTGTTTAATCAGCTTCTGATATGCTTTTTTAGTCGCATCAATGCTCCAAAGAACCTCCGCGAGAGTCCTTTGTTTGCTCATTTCAGGCAATTCAAACTCAAAATTTTTCAGATGCTCCCATTTTACACGCGGGGAGAGTGAGCCTGCTGATTTTTCAACTGCAAATGCGAAAAGTGCATCGTTTTGGATGATAAACGGCAGCAACTCCGGCAAAACTTTGTCTTGCCGTGCCTCTATAACCGTAATATCACCGGAACAAACACCATCAAAAGGGGCGACCGCCGCCTTTTTCAGATATGCGCGACGACGTCCGAAGAGTACATTCCCTTTTCGGAAAACCTTAGTGAAAGTGTTATCGCCACTTTCGTCCCATTCGGTAAGTGTAATTTCGCCCGGAGTTAAGTGCTCGAGCCCGACAACGGGATAACCTTCCTTATTCCCTTTGCAGGTTTCCTTATGTTCTACGGCGATATCGCCCAAGCATACCCTACTCACGGTTATCATCCTCCTTTCCAATCATGGCATTAAGTTTCAAATAACTCAGCTTCATCATTTCCGAAGAAGCCCTCCAGCCGTCGTAACACTCTTGCACAGAACGTGTATCAATTTCTCCTGGCTTTTCTTCCGACTTAACATATAGCGGAATACTCAACGAAAAATTATTTTCCGCAATATCCTGGATCGTAGCCACTTTTGCAAAACCATCCACAGTTATATAGTCGCTGTATGCCTTCGCAATTTTGCTTATGTGCTTGTCTTCCAAATAGCTCTGTGCATTTTTTCTCTCCACCTCATGAACCGCATTAATGAACAACACTTGTCCCCTGCGGTCAGCCCGCTTATTCATGCGGCAAATCATAATACACGCTTCCATCGGTGAATTGTAGAACAGGTTCGCTGCCAAACCGATTACACACTCAACGACGTCACTTCGAACAAGTTTTTCCCGCATTGCACTTTCTTCGTTACGGAACAGTACCCCATGCGGAAACAGAATAGCACATCTGCCGGTTTCCTTTTTTAAACTGGCTATGATATGCTGCAAAAAAGCATAATCCGCTCTTCCCTGTGGCGGCACACCAAGAAAATTCCGTCCATACTTATCATTTTCGAATGCACTCCGATTCCATTGGCTAATTGAATACGGTGGATTGGCGAGTATAAGGTCAAATTGCTTCAATTTTCCGTTCTCGATAAACGCAGGGGCCGCAAGCGTATCTCCGTTTACTATATTAAAGTCCTTGACGCCATGCAGGAACAAATTCATTTTTCCGATTGCCGAAGTAAGCGCATTGATTTCCTGCCCATATACCGCGACGTTGCGCCATTCCTTATTTTGCGATTTAAGATATGCAATAGCGGAAATGAGCATACCCGCACTACCGCAAGTCGGATCGTATATTGACTCACCGGATTCCGGCTTCAACATCTCAGTCATTAAATGAACGACTGTTCGATTGGTATAAAACTCCTGCGCAGTATGTCCACTATCATCTGCGAATTTTTTAATAAGGTATTCGTATCCCTGTCCAAGCTCGTCCTCCGGACAATTTGCAATCGACAAGGTCTTGGAACTGAAATGTTCCATCAAATCTTTCAACAATCTATCCGGCAATCGATTCTTATTGGTCCATGCACCATCACCAAAGATACCCTGCAATTTATCTGAGTTCGCATTTTCCACCTTACGAAAAGCCTCTACAATGGCAACGCCGACATTTTCGGTCACGGCACGAACATCATTCCAATGATATCCTTTGGGGACGACAAAGGTATGTATTTCCTTTTCATCAAATTCAGACGCATCTTCGCCATATTCCGCATACGCATTCTGCGTCTCCTCATCGTACACATCGCATATGCGTTTGAAAAAAAGCAGCGGAAAAATATATTGCTTGTATGCTCCTGCATCAATATTGGTTCGAAGCAGAACAGCAGAATTCCAGAGATATGATTGCAATTCTTCTATCGTAATTCGCTTACTCACTGACGTATCCTCCATCCAGCAACAGCTTTTTCATTTTCTCCTCCGCTTGTAGCATCTCCTCGTATGCCTCAAAATACTGTCTGCGCACTTCGGCCGGAGGAATCGTCGCTTGTCCTTTTTTCTCAATGTAGCTGTTAATTGCAAGAGTATAGTCCTTTTGACGTATATCCTCGATGGTTACGACTTTGGCTTTTTCAATGACATCCTCGTATGCTTTGTATAGGCCGAAGACCTTTTGGATATCATCCTCGGTCATAATATTCTGCGCTCTTTGCGACGTATATATATTCGAAGCATCAATTAAGCATATGCGTCCCCTGTGTTCAACTTTTTTGTTATTATTCAGAAAAAGAATGCACGCCGAGACGCCTGTCGAATAAAATACTCCGCTTGTTAATGCTATGATACATTCCAACTTGTCCGACTCCACAAGTTGCTTTCTTATGTCGCCTTCCTTGCCGCTACGGAATAACACGCCCTGCGGCAAAACAACGGCACACCGTCCCGTTTTCGGATTCATGGATTTTACCATATGCTGTAGCCAAGCATAGTCGCCATTGGAGTCCGTGGGTGTTCCCCAGATATTACGCCCATATACGTCTGACGAAAATTGTTCCGAGCCCCAATTCTTTAATGAGAACGGAGGATTGGCCACCACGCAATCAAATGTCCGTAATGAGCCGCGCTCCAAATAGTTCGGTGAACGTAACGTGTCTCCCTGCGTAACCTGGAAATCTTTTGCCCCATGCAAAAACAAATTCATTCGCGCAATCGCAGACGTCGCAAGGTTTTTCTCCTGCCCATATATCCTGCCGTATGTCAGTTTATCTCCCTTCATATAGCGAATTGCCTCTATCAGCATCCCGCCGGTTCCGCAGGCTGGATCATAGACAGTTTCACCCGCTTTCGGGTCGAGCAACATTATCAATAATTTTACAATCGAACGAGGCGTATAGAATTCGCCAGCATTTTTCTTCGAAAGGTCCGCAAATTTTTTAATAAGATATTCGTAACTATCCCCCATCACATCGGCGGAATAGTTTTGATTCCCGACCTTAATTTTTGACATATGTTCGATGAGGTCTTTTAAACGTTCATCGGACAATTTACTTTTATCCGTCCAATTTGCATCATCGAAGCTGCTGAACACACCGCTCAATGTATCTGGGTTAGCACGTTCGATTCCATTCATCGCATTTACGATAGCCAATCCGACATTTTCGCTCGCTTCGCGCACATCCCGCCAATGACATCCCTCTGGTATAATAAACCGATGATTTTCGGGAAAACTTGCGTATTCTTCATCCCCTCCTGACTCTTCGAGAGCAAGCTGTGTTTCCTCGTCGTAAACATCTGACAACCGTTTAAAGAACAAAATCGGAGTAACATAACTCTTGTATTCATCCTGATTAATCGGGCCGCGCAATATATTGCACGCCTCGAACAAATGAGAAAAAAGTTTTTGACTTGTTGTCTCCTCTGCTTGTACCGAAGTGGCTTTGAGTTCAGCGTCAGCATTCTCAACAGCCGAAATCATCATATTTTCCCTATCGCTAATTTCCACTTTTGCTCCTATGGAAGGTGCATATCCCACACTTCCTATCGCCTGGATTTTTTCTATTTTTCCCGGATGTACGTTTTCAAACTCTATCAGGAGTCGAAGAAGTTTCTCGTCCAGGAAAGTCATTGCGTGTTTACGCATAGCCGTGGGAACGCCATAATATGCTTCAGCCAATGATCCAGTTATGGCTGCAATCGTATCACTGTCTCCGCCTATTGAAATAGCATTTCGAATAGCATCCTCGAAATCTGTTGATTCAAAGAACGCCTCAAATGCTTGAGGTACTGTTCCCTGGCAAGTTTCATTAAATTCGTATGATTCCCTTATCCCATCAAGCGTGAAATCGAGTCTATAATAATTTTTAACTACATAATCGCGTATATCAATCAGGCTCCATCCCGATTTCGCCAGAAAAACAGATACGGCAACAGCTTCTGCGCCCTTGATTCCCTCTGGATGGTTGTGGGTTACTTTTGTCACCGCAAAAGAAAGTTGTTTCGCCTCTTCAACAGATCGTGCGACATATCCGCATCCTCCAACGCGCATAGCCGCTCCGTTGCCAAAGCTGTTGTATGGAACAGGTTCTTCAGAATATAACCATGCGCTGAAACCTCCTCCATATCCGGCATCAGGATATGCCCGACCGATTTCTCGCATATACTTTGAGGTCAACTCGCTTAATTTCGAATAGTTATTGCCCGCCTCCAACAAAGCCTTACATATCGCCAGCGACAAAACAGAATCATCCGTAAAAAAACATTGATGATTTAAGAACTCAAACTGTTTCGACCTATTGTTCGACCATTCAAATCGTGACCCAACTATATCACCTATAATCGCTCCTATCACTTCATTCTCTCCTTAATAGTATTGCGCGATATAGGCATATGCCTTATCGAATACTTCTTTATCCTTAATTTTGTACTTTATCCATACAACGCTGCGCAACGCTTTTTTGACTTCTTGTCTTCCTGCAGTTGTATCCTGCCAACCGGGGAAACGGACAATTTTAACGATACTGTCGATATCAGCGACGATTCGTTCAACGATAATAGGTGTTTCACGATTTTTTACTCCGTTAAACAATTCTGTTAACGCTGCTATCCCTTTATTGACCTCTTCCTCAGGCACAATCTCTTTTTCTGCTTGCGCTGCTTCCTTTGCTAATTCCAGCAATAATTTCAAAAATTCAATGCTGGTCACAAGTCCCTGCTCATGTTTTTCTCTCAACGACTCTAACTTTTCACCTAAATTCACGAATTTTGTTTCATTCGCATGAGCGAGGATTTTTGCGACCAAACTAATCTCTACTTTCTTTGTCGTTTTTGTGATGTCCTTTTGTTTCTCGAGAAAATCGTCTATCAAATCAGCATCCATCGAGAGAATATCCATTTCCTCATTGGCATCGCCTACAGTCATGTTCTGATGAACGAGCTCTATGGTTTTCGCTCCGAGAGAGGCCCAAATTAAACCGCCCCTATTGTCCGTAGGACGCACAGACTCATAGACCTTAGACAGCCACAAATAATCTGCTTTATATGGCCTCAGGCACGAATCCGGGGAAAGAGCATCCCACGCCCTGTTTAATACTCGATAATCGGCTGCAAAAGCATCTTTTTCTTTATTGGTCGGCAAACACTCCTGCGCCGCCATCAATCCTTCCCATCCTTCTATGGTACGATCTACTCCATTAAAATATTTGAGACACTTTTCCATCAATGTCGGCAATTGTTTTTTTATGTCCTCTATATTTGTAATGAGCGTGCGCATACTGCTCTCATCAAAATTGAGAGCCTTTGCGACATCATCAAAAATTCCTATGTAGTCTACAATCAGTCCAAAGGTTTTGCCCTGATCATACGTTCTATTTGTGCGACAAATCGCCTGAAGCAATGTATGATCCTTCATCGGTTTGTCAAGATACATAACCTGCAAAATCGGAGCGTCAAATCCGGTTAAGAGTTTGGACGTTACGATTACCAGTTTTAAAGGATTGTTGGGGTCTCGAAACTGGTCGAGAACTTTTGCCTCAGCGTCACGATCTCTCCGATATTTTTTATACCTATCTTCTTTGTCATTGTTTGTGTCCATGACAATCGTACTGGCTTCTTCTCCGAGTAGCTCATCCAAAACCTGCTTGTACATAAGACAGCATTCTCGGTCATAAACGACAACCTGTCCCTTATATCCATTGGGCTCTATTTTTTCTTTGTAGTGTTTGACAATATGCTCACACACCTTACGAATACGTTTAGGGTCATACATGATTGCCTTCATGTTAACCCTGCGTGACAGTTCAGCTTTTTCTTCCTTCGTAAGCCCCGCATCGTCAGTCATTTCTTGGAATTCCTGGTCGAGTTTATCCTTGTCGACATGGAGTTCTACCGGCACAGGCTCAAAATGCAACGGAAGCGTGGCTCCATCACGAATGGAATCAGAAAAGGAATAGCGACTCATGTAACCTGATCTATCCTCTACTGCGCCAAATGTAGCAAAGGTATTTTTATCCGCCCTATTTATAGGAGTCCCCGTCAAGCCAAAGAAAAACGCATTGGGCAATGCCAACCGCATCTTCTCGCCCAAATCTCCCTCTTGAGTTCTATGGGCTTCGTCAACCATAACTATGATATTATCTCGCAAATTCAATTCGCAGTCGACTTCACCGAATTTAAAAATGGTCGTAATAAGGATTTTCCTCATATCGCCACGGAAAAAGGACATCAGTTCTTCTTTCGTCGATGCGCTTGTGAGGTTTGGTATATCTGACGCATTAAATGTTGCCGTTATTTGCGTTTCAAGGTCAATTCGATCATCTACTATGACGACTGTCGGATTCTTCAATTCGGGCATCATCCGTAATTTTTGCGCAGCGAAAACCATTAACAAAGATTTGCCGGAACCTTGGAAGTGCCAAATGAGTCCCTTTTTGGGATATCCCGCAACTACCCGATCGACAATTAGATTCGCCCCCTCAAACTGCTGATAACGACAGATTATTTTATACTTCCGAAATTTCTTATCCGTGGCGAACATTGTGAAGAATTGGAAAATGTCCATCACTTTTTCCGGAGTAATCATATCAGAAATACTAATCTTTACATCTGCAAGTGTGCCTTCTGCCTTGTGAGTCTGTGTGTGCCACGGTCCCCACAGATTAATCGGCATACTTACAGAGCCATAACGATAGCATTTTCCCTCAGTTGCAAAATTAAAAATGTTCGTGACAAACATCTGGGGAATACTTTTTTCGTATGCCGAAATATCCCCCGCTGCATCAAGCCAAGATATCGCGCTTCGCACGGGTGTCTTAAGTTCACCGATAATAACAGGAAATCCGTTAATAAGCAATACTATATCAAGCCTTTTCCCGCCTTCCTCTTGAGGATATACCCATTGGTTTGTAACAACATATTCATTTTGGGCGAGGCTCTCCTTATCCATTGTTCCAAAAAAACGAATCGGGATCATTCGACCATCTTTCCCAAACGGATATGAATTCTCCTCAAATATCAACTTTTTAAAGATTTCGTTTTGTGTAACAATATTATGCGGTTGAACCGAAAGAATAACCGTTCTCAACTTATATATAACTTCGTCTGCCCTGGACGGCTCCTTGGCGATGCACGGATTGAGTCGAATTAATGCCTCTTTAACCATCGGCTCGACTAAAACATCAGAATGCATACGAGGAAGATCTTCGGACGGAATATATTTCCACCCGTTTTGTGCAAGGGTTGTCAACACCATCTGTTCGACAGTATTATCTTCATTGAATGACGGTTGATTATAATACGACGTGAATTCCATACAAATTAAAGTCTCCTTATAGTCCTTCGCTCGTTAATCCGCATCACTGCTAAATTCGATTTTATTTTGTTTGCATAAACTTTCGAACTTAAGCACCGTTGCATAACTTGGAGTCGCTCGACCTTTTTCAAGTCTATTTACAGTTGCAAACGATACTCCTAACAAGTTTGCAAACCTTTCCTGGCTTAGATTCAGCTCCACTCGAGCGTATTTAATTTTATCCGCAAACGTCATACCTGTCCCTCCGAAAAATATAGCAAGTATATTATAACATAGACGCTATACTTTTTCAATCGTTAGAAGGCAGTTTCCCATTAATTCTGCGCGCCCTTCCTTAATCCATGTTTTGGCTCTCGCCATAACTCGTATATAATGTCAGAATTGTTTCGTAGTACATATCCTCATATGTCTCAACCAACCCCGATTCAATACCAATATGCCGCCAATCTTCATTACGATCCGAAATAAGTCCATGTCTCCAAAGTGCTATGCAGCCACTCTGTATAAATCTCATTACCCAAAAGCATAGTATTTTTTGTTCACAACACCCCAAATTAAACTTTTCATCTATCACTTCCATCGGCGATTGTTGAGGTAACAATTCAGGGCGATCTTTCGTATCCTCACGATCCCTCAAAACGAACTCCAAATATCTATCCATATATAATACCAAATCGAATTTGCTATTTTGGAACAACCCCGACAGTCGATCATTCAACGATGGAACGTCAAATATATACGGATTATCTGAATCGACCAGCGCTTCTCTATGATCGGTAATGCTCCTATGAAAATACTTTGCCCCATCATACAGCCAAGAATGTTTCCATAGTTTTGTTTCGATTGCCTGTTTATCAAAGGCCCTCAGCCAATCATCTACAGCAGACTCATTTTTTTGCGGTCTTAACGGAATATTTTGTTGACGGAGTATTTCTTTTTGCACCTCTTCGGTGCAGCGATTAAAGCGATTGTAAATCTTTCGAACGTTAGCCCTATATTCTGAAATCAAATTTGCCATTACGCAAAGCGGCAAATAGTCTATCTCGTCCTGATTGTCTATAATGAATTCTTTTGCCGTCTGCTTCACCTCCTCATCGTGCTGATGCTTTGATTTTCGGCTTTCCAGCACGGCCAGAACTATTGATATGGCTATCGTTGCGCCAAGCGACAGAACTCCAATAATAATTTGAATAATATCTGCAACTGTCATTTTTTTATCTCCCGTGTGGAATTGTACCTTTGGTCCATTTCTCTTAAATAGACCGCCAATTTCTCAACTACTTCATTCGGACCAATTACTTGTATTTTATCGCCAAAAGACAAGCACCAACCATAAAAAACAGTACTTTGTTGTACCGCCGCTCGGAAACCAACATAGTCATTTCCCTCATCATTCAATTCTATTGTATCTCCAAAAACATCAAAGACAGTGTCCAATAAAGTTTTATGTACTCGAAATTCCACCTGCACTTCATTCCCTTGAAACATTCCGAAAAGCGTACGTTTATGATGCTTGAGATCGAATGAGTCCCCTTTGAAAGGTTCCTTAGGCTGATCGCACACCATTTCAACATGATCCATACGGTCAATGCGGTAATGAACCACATCCTCATGTTTGGCATAATAACATATTAGATAATAGTTATCGTCATCGAAAATGGTCGCAAGGGGATTTACAAAATACCTCTTCCCCTCTCTCCTATATACACGATTATGATTAATATCAAAATCGAAATACTCGAAAGAAACTTTATATCCCTTTTCGATTGCTGTATTAATTTCATTTATCGAATAAAAAATATTTTCATTTGTTCCCTTCGTGGTATTGAATTTCACAACATTACTCTTTAATAGCTCTGAACGATGGCTCCCTCCGAGGTTTGCAATTTTATCAATTAAAACTTCTGTCTTTTTTGGCGTAATAAATCTGGACGCCTGCACCGCATCCATAAGTATGCGAAGCTCTGGCACATCAAAACTACGATCAATAACGCAATATCTGTTTGGCTTACCTGGGCTTTTTTCGCTAAGAACTTCATACCCATAGCTATTTAAAACCTCTATGTCCGTCGCAAGAGTTCTCCTATCGCATACAATACCCATCGCTGCGAGTTTTGACAGAATTTCCGATGTTTCGATGTAATTATCCTCATCTGAGTCCTGGCGTAAAATTTCCAAAATTTTTACCAGTTTTATTTTGTATGCGTTCTCTTGCTTCATAATCCGCAGACCTCTCCTATTATGAATATGATAATTATATCATATCTCAACTTAAAAGTAAAGGTGGAGGTGTACAATTTATCTGACACCCCCACCACTTTGATTGATTATGTTGCTCTACTTTCTGCTATTATTCGTCATCAGAAGTCGTTCTCTTTGCAATTGCGACCGCCTGGTTCAGATTGTAGATGATGGCGTTCGACTCGGGAACAGCTACACCTGTACCATGTACGACTTATCGTCGAACCACTTCATCATCTTGCGGATCGCTGCGTACGCGGGTTTATTCGTGACGTTCAACACCGCCCGCTTTTCCTGCGTCTCCTTCGGGCTGGGGAAAACGACTGCGTTCCTATCCTCCGCGTCACACACCTCGATTGCGAACCTTTTCGTATCCGTGTCAATCAGAAAACGGACATGGGTCGGTCTGTTGAGTTCGTCGGCGGTTACGGCATTGAACTTGAAATATTTGTTCGTAATGCTCACCGTCGAGTCACTCGCATTGCCATATCACTGGACCAGCCTTTGTTTATCGGTTCTTTTGTTACAAAATTCATCTGTGGCATCCTCCCGGGAACTTGCCCTTATTGCTCAACCCACACGTCGATTTCATCTCTGCTTGGTTTTTCAAATAGAGCACCAAATTTAGCAGCAAGATTATCATCAACATAATAGGCACTTGTTTCTTCGGCTAATATTGCACTGTTTCTTTTCATTAAGCGTGCCTTCCAAGTCTCATCGCTAATATCAATGTAATGGAATTCGCACTCTATATTTCGGCCATTATAGAACTCGCGGGCATAGTCACGTTCTTCTTTCATCCAGAAGCCCCAATCAAGAACTACGTTGATTCCAGCCTCGATGAGCTCCAATGATTTGTCGAACAAGTAGTTCTGTGTTCTTTCCACGTAATCATCATGCTTATCACCGCAATGCTGACCGAACAATGCAAGGGTTATTTCATCTACAGAGAGCAGTGCGGCGTGATTCTGAACGCGCATCTGCTCAGCATATGTACTTTTTCCACTGCAGATCTTTCCGCAGATCAGAATTACTTTTGCCATTTTAGTCTCCTTATCAAACTCGATACTCATATAAGAGCAAACCAATATCCAACAAGCGGTCTGGCAAATATCGCAATATAAATCAAAGTGATCCAAGGTTGATAATCTACATAAAACTCCTTAAATGACAAACTCCAGGGATGCTTTATAAGTACCCACCCGAACACATCGAATACAATAGTATTCGTTGCTGATTCCTCTTGTGTGCAGTATTTCATACCCGAAGTCATTTAATGCCTGGATATCTTTATATAGGGTTCGCCTGTCACAGTCAATTCCGCGTTCTGACAACTTACGCAGAATAGTCGGAGTGTTCATGGGGTTATCCTCATCCGTTTCGGCACGAAGTATCTCCCATATCTTAAATAATCGAATTTTTGAACTTTTTTCCTGTCCCATCGCTTTCACCCTATAATATTCCATTATTACAAGTATAGCATATTTTTTCCTGTTTGTAAATAGCAGACTGTGCAAAAATGACGACATTCTATAAAAATAGGACGGTCTTACAACCGCCCTATCTATTATGGGTATTCAATTCCTATTCTTCATCGTCGCAAGCGTCTGCCTTGCCGCCATACCTTTTGACCTCCGTTGCCTGTGTCAAATTGTATATGATGGCATTCGAGTCGGGAACGGCTACACCGCGAACTCTGTATGATTTGTCATCAAACCAACCCATAAGTCTGCGGATAGCCTCGTGTGCAGGTTTATTTGTAACATTAAGTACGGCGCGTTTTGCCAATTCCCCGCTCGGGCTGGGAAACTTCACGGCATTCCTATCATCTGCATCACAAACCTCGATTGCAAACCGCTTCGTGTCTGTGTCGATCAAAAATCTCACATGGCTGGGTCTTTTCAGTTCGTCTGCGGTGACGGAGTTGAATTTGAAATATTTGTTTGTTATACTCACGGTCGAGTCGCTTGCGTTTCCATACAATTCGATTACTTTAAATCCTTTAAGCATTTTTTGTCCTCCTGATTTTCGCTTTAATTGATAATTCCTTTAACTGTTCAATGTCGATTACTTCCACCTGTGACGGTATCGGAATAAATCCCGCCAAGGCTCCTTTCCGAATAGGTTTGAACTTGACCCGCACCTCTCGTTCTCCCTTTTCGCGCCTCCTGTTACCCCCTTCTCGAAATATCTGTTGCACTTTCTCAAAGGTACTTCGGGCTACTATCGGCGCATGATAATTTCGGACAACGTATTGATTTGCTAACCCACGGTTCTTTTTGATTTTGTGGGTGAACAGATCAACCGTAACTGTCTTTTGCATCCTCATCTCGCCTATATATTTTTCGTTATGGAGTATGTTGCATACGACTCCCGCTTGCCACACCTCTTTCCCTTTTGGGGTTGGGACTTTTGCAATTGTCAACGCTTCCGCGATGTCGCTTGTGCTTTTCCCTTCCAGATATGCCTTAAACATAAAGCGGACAATTTCTGCCTCTTTCTCGACTATAAAGATGTTCCCTTGTTCATCGGTATCATATCCCATTATCGCCCACATATTGTTGACTGGAATTCCCTTTGCAAACCTCCGACGATACGACCATTTCAGACTGTCGGATTTTTGCTTGGATTCCTCCTGGGCAACGATACTCAATATTGTCAGAATCATCTCGCTGTTCGGATCGAGGCTGTTTATGCCCTCCATTTCGAAAAACACGCCAACGGGCGGATTGAGAAGTTTTAGTTGTCGGACATACGATATGCAGTCCAAAACATTTCGGGCAAACCGACTTATAGACTTGGTCACTATAAGATTGATTTTTCCCTCTTTGCATTCCTCTATCATTTGAAGAAACTGTTTCCTATGCATGACCGACGTCCCGGAAATTCCTTCGTCAGCATATATACCCTGTAATGTCCAATTTTCATGGTCCTGTATATATTGGGTATAATGCTGAACCTGAAGTTCATAGCTGCTTTGTTGCGACTCTTCTTCTGTACTGACACGACAGTATGCGCATACCTTCATCTCCTTTGGCGCATCATTTGGTTTTGCCGCATCAGTTGCCTCTATTACTTCTACCTCTACTTTGCTCTCTCCGTTGTAGGCGTTTTTTATCCTTTCGGCTGAGGCGGAGCGTCTCCTCCGCCTCCCATCATTTGTTTCTATTACTCTCACCTCCTTCTCGCCGTTAATTTGACATAGTCATAGGCGAATTGATGTGCGGGCATCATAAATAATAGATTAAATTCATCCTTAAATCCATCAAAATTGGGGTGATTTAGCAAAAAAAGTGTCCGCGATTATGGTTATATAAATAAAAAAGCCGACCTCGCATTTTTGCGAAGTCGGCTGCTGTTTTAACGTCTATCTGTAAATGCTTATTGTTTTCAGTATGTCTGATACCAAGTTCTTTCCGCTTCGAGCATCGCTCGGTGTTTTGTGCAGGGTAATGACATACTTTTCGTTTCCCTTGTATATCAGTCTATAATGGTTGCTGTCCGAGATTACCTCGAAACCAAGGCTTTGCAAATCCAACAGGTCGCGCTCTTTTATGTTCTCACCTTTGGATAGCACCCGCTTTAGCGTCTCATCGACTGCCATTCCCTCGCCCTGCACCTCGTTTTCTGCAAGTATGCCTTCGAGAAGTTCATATGCTCGAGTGTCGGTCTCTGTGTTCCGCAATGCCCTTGTAAGGATTGTAACCACGAGATCGTATTGTTCTCCGTTGAAAAACTCGTCAATCGGTGCGGACCGAAGCATTTTCTTCCCTTCGTCTCTGGAATTTATGGCTTGAATGAGGTTTTCGTTTTGAGCCACGAGCGACTTGTTTTCCTACACCGCGCGGTGCAACTTTTCTTTCGCTTCTTTGAGTTGTTCCTCTAATGTCCCGTTTTCGTTAATAGTTTCATTTAGTAATTCCTCGCTTTCTTTCGCTTGGTTTGCAATCATTTCGCTGTGTAACTGTTCCCAGGATACCCCGTCGGCATCGGTTTGGGCTGTTATGTATTCTGCGACATCTTTCTGTATTGTCGAATTGAGTGGTCCATACCTTTTCCAATCGGACGGTCGATATTCCTTCGAGTTTCTTGATTTCGGGAAGTATATTCCAATGTGTCCGTTGAATGGATTGTTCCTGTTCGTCTGTTCTTTTAGGGTTTCGAGATAGTTATCATCCTCTTCCGCGAGGACAATGGCAATGCCCGATAGGTCTTTCGCTAACCTCTGAATATCAACCTCATGTCCCGCCGAACCGAAAAACTTGGAGACATAAACCACAGGAAGGCTGCCGTTGTACTCGCCATTTATCACTTTCACGGCAAGACCGACTCGCTCTCTGGTCAGCATCAATGGTTCTACCGATATCGGAAGCTCCTCGACTCTTACCCACCCACTTTTTACGAAGGCTCGGATTACTTCTGTGCGAATGGTTGGTGTCTCATCGAATCGTGTCGTGTCGCCCAGACAGTTGATGTTGATGTACACTTTGGTTTCACTCGGTCCTGTTTTTTGAATGATATCAGTAACCCACGTTTGGTCTCTGTAGATGTGTGTCAGTCTGCAAGCAGTATACTCGGCATCATCTTTTTTTAGGGTGAATGTTTCCAGAGTGCAGTATCCTGCTTTTAGAGTCGATGGTCGGAGAAAGTCCTGTTGCTCAAACCTCTCGCCGACCTCTTTACTCGGTGGTCCGTCTTTTAGCCATTTTACGATTGTTTCTCGGAACTGCTTTGTCGAGTAGCCATCCCGCATCGTCAGTCTTGTCGATAGTACCTTCATCTTGGCTTTCCTCCTTCGCCTCAAATACTACCATATTTATGCGTAAAAGTCAATTTCAAAGGCATTCAAAAGGATGCTTGCGGACACAATATATTGTGTTATGTTTCCCTTATCCAATCCATTTTGTAGTTTCGACATTTTACCGAATGTATGGAATGTCTCGGTTTTGCTTTCCCCGCATGGCATAAAAAAATCACCCCTCTCACCCTGATAATGAGTGAAAGCGGTGATTTTAACCCTAAAATGCCCCGAAAAAGGCTATTTTCTTTCGAGACAAATTAGAGTTTCGACGTGCTTCGTTTGCGGAAACATATCAAACGGTTCAACGCTTTCGATTTTATAATACGCCGTTATTTCTCTCTCTCCGGCGCCGTCGGGCAATTCGCCATCGGTTAATTCCTTCGCGCCGTCGGGCAATTCGCCGTCGGTTGATTCGCCGTCAAAAAATTTTCCGCTCTCTTTCCCCGTCGTTTCTCCCGTTTC
>ERZ779681.224-NODE-224-length-22125-cov-1.84345_pt1 | contig 22125 bp, 22 predicted proteins | sample MGYA00511905_ERZ779681 | MGnify/ENA primary metagenome ERZ779681 (study PRJEB29588, sample SAMEA2144578) | human gut metagenome | biome: human gut; feature: human-associated habitat; material: faeces | place: Denmark | collected 2008/2010 ... | reverse complement strand
AATAAGGCTTTTATTGAAAAAATCTGAAAAATTTGTTACAATCAAGTTATAAGTCACCTAAAAAGGGGTTAAACATGGAAAATATATCTCTATCACCTGATGTCAAAAGTTTTTTACAAAATCAGGTAGCGTCAGGAGTGTATAAGTCACTAAGTGATGCTATAAATGCAAATATTGGGATTGTAATAGTTCAGACTTCCATGGCTAAAAAAAGAAAAGACATTATCAATGCCGAAATAAAAAAAGGACTTGATGATGTAAAAGAAGGTAGAGTTTCTGACGGACTTGCATTTATTGATGAGTTAATCACCGAGTATGAAAAATAAGTTACCAATAATTATCACTAACGAAGCTAAATCAGATGTTAAAGGCATAGTGGCATATATTTCGCTTGATAACAAACTTGCAGGTCTTTTGATATTTTCCGGATTGCTTCACTTCGTTCGCAATGACAGTATAAGTCTTAGTAACTTAGTTACTTCCGATCTTATTCACTTCTTGCTAGAGATCTTTCGCTTACGCTCAAGATGACATAAAGTATCATATTCTTATTCTCTTAGTAACTTAGTAACTTTTTCCAAAAATATAGAAACTCGGGTAATATTAAAATTCTAAATTTTTAGATTTAATATATGTATTAAATCTTTTTCATACTTCCAGCTATTCTTAATTCCAAGAGGCAATTAGCCTCTTTTTTTTTATGCTATTATACAAAAAAGAGGAAATCCAATGAAGAATAACTTTATAAAAATATTGCTAACTCTAATTATTATAACCTGTTCAGCTTGTACCAATAACAACCTGATAGGAATATCAACCCCTTGGTCTGACTGCCAAGATAATCTAAATAAAGCTGCAGAAATCGCAGGGTTTCAATTCCCAATGCTTTTATCAAACTACACAGTAAGAGCAATGAAGGATATGATAGAAATAACATATCCCCTCGATGAAACCAGATATGTAACCGTCAGAAAATCACAAAGCGAAGTCAATAACGGCGACAACAGTGGCGACTACACAAAATACACGCAAAACACGATTCTTGCTCTGCCAAACGGTGTTGATATCAATATCAGAGGAAACAACGACAAAATTTATGTAATGTATTTTGGTGCTGAATCAGGCTACTACTCTGCAAAATGCGAACAAGGTATGACCAAGGAAGAAGTTGAAGGAATATTCAAGGTTATTGAACAAGTAGAAACCCAAAAACTTCCACCCGAAGCATAACAAAGTAAATTCCAAAACTCTCAAAACAATTACAACGCAGAAAGTTTTTTACCCTAAGGGTAAAAAACTATTGAATATTTAGAAGTTTTTTGCTCGAACAGGCAAAACTTTTTCAAAATAATAAAACAACATTCCTACAATGTCATTGACTGAACTCTAGCACCTTCCAGTCTTGATAAATCTCGTTTTATCTCACTGACTTTTGACTCATCTATAACCTCTAAAAGTATTGTTCCCCAATTTGCACAAACATTACTACACGTACTATGCAAACCTATACGAGTTTTTATTGCACAACCGAATTTTGTAATTATATTTTGAAACTCACTAGATAACTCTAATCTATTTGTTAATTTTATACCTATTATTGTAGTCATAGTATAAAAATAATACTGGTATTATAAAAATTCAATTACTCACAAGGGTAATTATTAACACCATCTTTATACATTATTGAACGTTTTACTTTTATGTCATGTATTTTTTCAGGGTAATTTTCTTTTATCAAGCTTCCAATATTTGAATAAAGTTTTAACAATGACTTTTGAATATTAGAAGAATTCATTTTTACCATATCACAAGCCATTTCTTCACTAGACAAGGCTAATCTTGTCATATCTCTAAACCCAGATGATGCAAGTCTTTTAGCAAGTTCATTATCATCTGATGTCAAAAACAAAGCCTGCGACAACACAAGAGGTATATGAGAAATCAATGCTACAGCCTCATCATGCTCAACTGGAGTTGTTACAACAATTTTAGCACCCATATCTACTATAACTTGTTTCAACTCATCAGGAACAATATTATTTAATGGTGTCAAAACCCATTTTGCACCCTTAAACAAACCCTCAAAAGAATTTTCAAACCCTGAGAATTCTGTGCCTGCCATAGGGTGAGATGGAACAAAATTATAATTATATTTTTCTTTTACAACAAATTCCTTCAAACTTGCAACATCAGAAACTATTGTATCTTCCGAAACATACTGCTCTAAATTTTTTAAATCAGAGATAATTTTATTCATTGGCGAGCATACAAACACAATCGAGCAATCAGACAACATACTCCAATCAGAAGAAATATTCTCTCCTGTCTGAGAGTTTGAAACTCCGATTACATCATAACTTAGAGCCTTTAAGCTTTTAAAAATAGAGCCACCTATTAAACCAAGCCCTACAACACCTATTTTCATAACAAATCCTTATGAGTAAAGTGTTTTTCACCGTTTACATAATTAATTACAGTATCACCTGAACCTCTAAGCTTGTATTTGTATATTACAAGTCCGTCCATACCAACAGGGCCTCTGGCATGAGTTTTGTTTGTAGAAATTCCAACCTCTGCACCAAACCCATATCTAAACCCATCTGCAAATCTTGTAGATGCATTGTGATAAACACCTGCAGAATCAACTAAATCCATAAAATGTTCTGCATTTGTTTTGTTTGAAGTAATTATAGATTCTGTATGTCCTGAACCATATTCATTAATATGGTCAATCGCTTCATCAACAGATGATACATATTTATAAGCCAAAATCTTATCTGAATATTCTTTATGCCAACTTTCAGGCTTATCAATCAATTTAATACCTGCATCAACAAGTGAATCCAAAAGTTCTTTATCATTTGGGAATTTATCACTTATCAAAAGAGTTTCTACTGAGTTACAAGCACTAGGATACTGTGTTTTTGCATCAACAATAATTTTCTTAGCCATTTCTAAATCAGCAGTCTCATCAACAAATATATGACATATTCCATCTGCGTGTCCCAAAACCGGAATCTTCGTATTTGATTTTATAAACTGAACCAAAGAGTTTCCACCACGAGGAATAATCAAATCAATATATTTGTCCGCAGAAAGCATTTCTTTTACATCATCTCTTGAGAATACTTGATTTAACATATTTTTAGGAAAACCTTCTATCGTATCCAACGCAGAATTAATAATTCCCAATATTGCCTTATTCGTATTTGTAGATTCTTTTCCACCTTTTAAGATAACTGCATTTGATGATTTGATAGCAAGAGCCGAAATCTGAGAAATTACATCAGGTCTTGCTTCAAAAATAATCCCTAAAACACCTATAGGACAAGAAACCTTTGTCAAAACTAAACCTTCGTCAAGTTCTCTTTCCATAAGCTTTTTATTTACAGGGTCTGGGAGTTTTGAAATATCAATCAAACCTTGAATCATATCACGCATTTTATTTTCATCAAGTTTTAAACGATTATAAATAGCTTGAGATATCTCACCACTATCTAACAAAGCTTTAGCCTCAATCATATCTTGTTTATTTGCATCAAAAACCTCAGCTTTATGAGCCTCTAGACTCTCTGCTATTTTAGTCAAAGCTGAATTCTTTACATCATTAGAAAGCTTTTGAGCTTTTATTGATGCAGTTTTTGCGTTTTTTGCAATTTCTATAAAATCCATCAAACACCTCTATAAAATTGTTATGTTATCACGAGTAATTATTGCATCGTAATTTTTAAATCCTAAAACCTTCAAAATTTCATTTGAATGATTACCAATAATACGTCTGCAATCTTCTGAGTTGTAATTTACAATACCACGAGCAAATTCAACATCATTTTCATCATGAATAGATATAACTTCGCCCTTTTTAAAATCGTTTACAACACCTATTACTCCAATAGGTAAAAGGCTTGATTCTTTGTTAAGAATAGCATCTTTTGCCCCATTATTTACAATTAATTTTCCAAAAATATTGGTTGCATAACCAATCCATCGTTTCTTTTCTGATAGATTTTCGTTATTTGGTACAAACATTGTACCAATATCTTTTTGGTTAAAGATTTCACTAATTACATAAGGAATTTTACCGTTAGCAATAAGAACCCTACCGCCAAAACGAGTTACAAGTCTTGCAGCCTCAAGTTTTGTCCTCATTCCACCTCTACCACCTTCAGAGGCATCAGTACCCAAAGCCCTTATATCATCTGTAACACCTTTTACTTCTTTGATTATTTTTGCATTTGGATTAACTTTAGGATTTGCATCAAACAACCCGTCAACATCAGATAATATCAATAACAAATCCGCATCAAGTTCACTCGCTACAAGTGCTGACAACTTGTCGTTATCTGCAAAACATACTTGAACAGAACTCAACATATCATCAAAATCAATCACAGATACTGTATCATTTTGATTAATAATAGGAACTGCACCCATTTCTAACAATCTATTCAAAGTCGTTCTAAGACTCAAATATTTTTTTCTTTGAGAAAAATCATCTTCAGTAAGCAAAATTTGTGCTGCGACAACATTGTATGTATCAAATCCTTCTTCGTACAAAGACATCAACTTACTTTGTCCAATAGCTGCACAAGCCTGTTTTAAGGCAACACCGTCAGTATTTGATAAACCAATTTTCTTTTTACCAAGTCCTACAGCACCAGATGTTACAAGAATAACTTCTTTTCCTGATTTCACTAACTTTGAAATATCTTCTATATAAGAATATATCCTAGATAGAGCAACTTCCCCATCTTCATTTCTTAATACATTTGTACCCAGTTTTATAACTATTCGTTTAACATTTAAAAATTCTTTTCTATCCATACTTTAATTCTACTATAAAGAATATTAAAAAGAAGCAAAATTATAAAAATTTACAAATTTTTCTACAAATTATTGAATATTATTTCAAAACTAAGAATATTATTGTTATTTTTCACCTTTTTTATAAAAAAAACGGCAAGTTTCTTTCGAAAACCTACCGTTTCATATCACAATCAACAGCTATATTTAGATTTTTATATTTTCTTTTTTATTTAACATACTTATATACCTACTAGATTAAGTTCAACGCAATTGATGGAGTTTGGTTCGCTGTTGATAACAGTGAAGCTGAAGCTGATTGCAAAATCTGAGCTGAGATATAAGCTGAAGATTCTGCAGCTACGTCTGCGTCTCTTACTGTAGATAATGAAGATGTTAAGTTATCTGATTGAACTTGTAATGCATCAGATGCTGATTCTAATCTGTTTTGAGTAGCACCTAATAATGTTGTTCTTTCTGTAATAGTTGCTATCGCTTTATCTAATACAGCTAACATTTGGTTTGCACCTTGAGTTCCTTCTAATTTTGCTGTTGTACCTAGACCAGCACAAGTATCAGCAAATTCTTGTTGTTTCATACCTGTTGCATCAACATCTTTACCATCAGTATTCTTAGCTTTAACCATCCAAGTCAATGCTGAAGCTTGAATAGAATTGAACAATGAACCGTCTAAGTGGATAACTGAATTTGTACTTGATGTAATACCAACTTGAAGGTCAATACCCTTTTTACCTTTTTCACCGAAATCACCGTTTAACAAATACAAACCATTGTATTCTGTACTATTTGCTACACGAGTAATTTCATCTAATCTTTGATTAATTTCTGAACTTATCGCAGTTAATGAATCTGTAGAATAAGTTCCGTTTGCTGACTGTTCGGTCAAATCTCTAATACGTTGCAAGTGGTCTTGGATTACTTCATAGTTTCCTTCGATAGTATCTAACATAGAACTACCTAACTGAACGTTTGATTCTGCAACTGATACTGATGATAATTTAACTTTCATCTTGTTTGCAACTGCTAAACCTGCTGCATCATCTTTTGCAGAATTAATTTTGTAACCTGTTGTCATTCTTTGAATTGAAGAGTTCAATGATTTTGTCGAACTGCTCAATGCGTGTTGCGCCTGAAGTGACGCCATGTTTGTGTTGATTGTGAGTGCCATACCTTTCAATCTCCTTTCGAAATTATATTTACTTCCTGTATTTAGTTGTTATTCCTTTAGCTGTAAATCCAGCAACCATCGGCAACATAAACAGTTCGACAAACCTCGAAAAGCTCTCTGCGTATAGTCAAAATTATATATTGTGATAGTTTTTGGATTTTGGTTAAATACTTCATAAGTATCTAACGGGTAAATAAGTAAATAGCTGTTTAACTAGACTTAATGTCTGATGTAATAGTTGTTGTTTGTAACCTTCTTACTTATTTCTTACACAATCATTATGCATTATATAAATATTTTTGTAAACATTTTTATATACTTTTGTTACAAAACTTTACAATTAAATAAGATGAGGGTCTGTATTAATTGTGCAAATGCAGGTATATATACCCCAAAAGGATATTAAGAGCAAAGTGACTATGTTATTAAGAAATTAACAATCAAAAAAATAACTATTTCTTATTCACTTAATAACTTAACTCTTAGTAACTTAAAATACTACAACTCCTTATTGTCACCTTCAAGTTTTTTAACCTTTTCTTGGAGTTCTAAGACCTCGTATTTCAAACGGTTTAATTCACAAGTCACAGGGTCAGGGATTCTATTGTGCATAAGAGTTCCATCAGGCGCTACAAATTTTTGATGAACAATTTTTCCGGGGATACCTACAACTGTTGAGTATTCAGGAACATCATTCACGACAACAGACCCGGCACCAATTCTTACATTGTTTTCGATAGTTATATTCCCTAAAATCTTAGCACCAGCACCAATAATAACATTGTTTCCTATTGTAGGGTGTCTTTTACCGGTTTCTTTTCCTGTTCCACCAAGTGTTACTTGTTGGTATATCAAAACATCATCTCCAATAATCGTTGTTTCACCAATAACAACACCTTCGCCATGGTCTATAAAAAAACGATTTCCGATAGATGCTGCAGGGTGAATCTCTATACCTGTAATTATTCTAGTTAGATACGAAATCAATCTAGGAATAAAAGGTACATGCCAGTAATTAAGCTTATGAGCAATTCTATGTGATATTAAGGCTTGTAATCCGGGATAACAAAACAACACTTCAAAAATATTTTTTGCAGCCGGATCGTTATCATAAATAACTTTAATATCTTCTTTAATTTTATTTATCGCTCTAATTATCATAATTGTTTACTCAAAAAGTTCTGTAGATAAATACCTTTCACCAAAATCGCACATAATAGTTACGATTAGTTTGTCAGGGTTTTGTTTAGCGAGTTCTTTTGCTGCGTACAAATTAGCACCCGATGAAATTCCACACATTATCCCCTTAGTCTTAGCAAGGTTTCTAGCTTCTTTTATGGCATCATCACCTTTTACTGTTATAACACCATCAAGTTCGCCTGATTTATAAATATCTGTGATGAAATTTGCACCGATACCTTGAATTTTGTGAGGGCCTGCAACACCATTTGTAATCAATGGACTTTCAAATGGTTCAACACCATATACCTTAGCTTTATCACCTAGTCCTTTTTTGATACCAATAGCAGTACCACCAGTCCCTATACCTGCAACAACAATATCGACTTTGCCATCAGTATCTTCAAGTATTTCTTTTGAAGTTGTTTCTATATGTGCTTTAGGGTTAGACATATTAGAAAATTGCATTGGTATAAAAGAATTGGTATATTCTTTAGCTAATTCTTTTGCTTTTTCTACAGCCCCTTGCATTCCCTTTTCTTTAGGTGTCAATACAAGTTCTGCCCCATAGCCTTTTATGAGTTTTTTGCGCTCTTCTGACATATTTTCAGGCATAACTATAATAATCTTTAACCCCATAACAGCACAGCACATAGCAAGTCCAATACCGGTATTTCCACTCGTTGGTTCAATTATTACAGTATCATCGTTTATTTTGCCTGATTCTTTAGCATCTTTTAGCATATAATAAGATGCTCTATCTTTCACAGAATGAGAAGGATTTAAAAATTCAAGTTTTAAATAGATATTTTCATTATATTTGACTAAAGGTGTTTTACCTATCAAATCTATAACATTATTGTAAACTTTCATTTTAGAATTTCCTTTTATTTTACTAATTTAGCAAATTTGCGTTTACCAGCTTGCAAAACAGCTTCTGATTCAATATTTAGTGTATAATTCAAATCTGAAATCTTATCACCGTCGATTTTAACCCCGCCACCTTGGATTAGACGTTTTGCTTCACCTTTACTTTGAACAAATTTCAAATCAAGTAACAAGTCAAGAATACCTTTACCGTTTTCTATAGTAACAGAAGGAATATCTTGTGGTATTCCCTTGTTGGATACAACATTTATAAATTCTTCTTGAGCTTTGTCTGCATTTTCTTTTCCATGATATTCTTCCGTAATTGTATGAGCCAACTGAAGTTTTATATTTCTAGGATTAATATTTCCTGATTCAAGTTGTTCTTCAATAGATTTTAAATCTTCAGGAGTAATATCTGTTAATAAATCATAATATTTAGGAATCAAAGTGTCAGGAATACTCATCAATTTTCCAAACATATCATTAGCTGAATCTGTTAATGATATACAATGTTCAGGATAAGTTTTAGACATTTTAACAAGTCCGTCAGTACCTTCAATAAGTGGTAATAACATAACCATTTGAGGGTATTTTTTGCCGTATGCAGCTTGAATATCACGACCAAGCAAAGTGTTAAATCTTTGGTCTGAACCACCGAATTCAATATCTGCATCAATAGCAACAGAATCATAGGCTTGCATTAACGGATAGAAAAATTCGTGGATTGATATTGGTTTACCTTCTGCATATCGTTTTGCAAAGTCATCACGAGTCATCATTTGAGCAACAGTAACTTTACCAGCTAATTGAAGAAGCTCCATAAAGTTTAGTTTATGTAACCAGTCTGCATTATTAACAACTTCTGCTTTTGAAACATCTAAAACCATAGACATTTGTTCAAAATATGATTTTGCATTTTCTTCAACTTGTTCTTTTGTTAAAGCTGGTCTTGTTTCAGATTTACCTGAAGGGTCGCCAATCATAGCTGTAGCACCACCTACAATAAGTACAAGTTTATGACCAAGCTCTTGAAATTTTCTTAGCTTTCTCATTACAACAGTATGTCCTAAGTGTAAATCTGGACGAGTTGGATCCATACCTAATTTAACTCTCAAAGGAGTGTTTGTATCATGTGCATGTTGAAGTTTTACGGCTAATTCTTCAATACCACCAGGTAATACTTCTGCGTTTTTTGCCAAAATTTTAGCTTGCTCAATAAATTCTTGTCTTATTTCCACAATATTTCCCTCTTTATAATATGCTACAATAAAACAATAATAACATAAAAAGAAGTTTGCAAAATGATTTGTAATAAATAAATCTTTACAGACAGAATTACCCTTCTGATGTAAAATAAAATAATTATGAATAGAAGAGATTTGTTGGAAAAATGCTTAAATGAGCGAATTTTAATTCTAGATGGGGCTATGGGAACAATGCTCCAAAAATCACACTTGACAGAAGAAGATTATCGTGGAGAAAGATTCAAAAACCATAAATCAGAGTTGAAGGGAAACAATGAACTCCTTTCTATTACTCAACCTGAAATAATTAAAGATGTCCATAGAGCCTTTTTGAAGGCTGGTGCAGATATAATTGAATCAAACACTTTTTCTGCGAATTCAATATCACAAAAAGATTATGACCTATCTGACTATGTTAAGGAATTAAATGTTCAATCAGTAAAAATAGCAAGAGAAGTTGCAGAAGAATATTCAACACCTGAAAAACCTAGATTTGTTGCAGCTTCTATTGGGCCAACAAATAAAACAGCATCTATTTCACCTGATGTTATGAATCCTGCGTACAGAGATGTTACATTTGATGAGTTGGTAGCCACATACAAAGAACAGGTTGAAACCCTTGCAGATTGTGATGTTGATATTTTTCTTATAGAAACTATCTTTGACACACTAAACGCTAAAGCTGCCATATACGCAATAAAACAAGTTTTAAAAGAAAAAAACAAAGATATTCCGATAATGCTTTCTGTTACCTTATCTGACAAATCAGGTAGAACATTATCAGGACAAACTTTAGAAGCTTTTTATTATAGTGTAGAATTTGCAAATCCTTTGTCTATTGGGTTGAACTGCTCTTTGGGTATTAAAGATATGATACCTTATATTGAGGAGTTGGGAACATATAATAAATTTAGAATAAGTTTATATGCAAATGCCGGATTGCCTAATGCTTTTGGCGAATATGAACAAACTCCTGAAATGATGGCAGAAGGATATCGAGAACTTGCTCAAAAAGGACTTTTAAATATTTGTGGAGGTTGTTGTGGAACTACTCCTGAACATATCAATGCAATATATAATGCAGTAAAAGATATAACTCCTCATACAGTTTCTAACATAGAAAATTATCAATCCTATTCAGGTCTTGAGCCTTTTGTGTATAATGGTAATCAAAATTTTGTTATGGTTGCAGAACGAACAAATGTGACAGGTTCAAAAAAGTTTGCAAGATTGGTTAATGAGCATAAATTTGATGAGGCTCTAGAAATAGCAAGAGAACAGATAGAAAATGGTGCAAATATTATTGATATAAATATGGATTCTGACCTTTCAAATTCTAAAGATTTAATGATAGAGTTCTTAAACTTGATTGCATCAGAACCTGATATTGCAAAAGTTCCTATTATGATAGATTCCTCCGATTTTAGAGTTTTAGAGGCTGGGTTAAAATGTACACAAGGTAAATCTATTGTTAATTCTATCAATCTTAAAGAAGGGGAAGAATATTTTATTAAAGAGGCTACTAAAATAAAAGATTTGGGTGCATCTGTCATTGTTATGGCTTTTGATGAAAATGGACAGGCTGATTCTATAGAAAGAAGAATTGAAATAGTAGATAGAGCTTATGATATTTTGGTAAATAGAGTTGGTATGCCGCCTTCAAATATAATTTTTGATTTGAATGTTTTTCCAATAGCTACGGGTATAGCTGACCATGATAACAACGCTGTTGATTTTATTGAAGCCACTCGTATTATTACAGCTAAATATCCAAAAGTTATGATTTCAGGTGGTATTAGTAATTTATCTTTTTCTTTCAGAGGAATGGGAAAAGTAAGAAATGCGATGCATGCAGTATTTTTATACCACGCAATAAATGCTGGACTAAGAATGGGAATTGTAAATCCAGCAATGTTAGAAATCTATGACAACATCGAAGAACCTCTAAAAAGTTTGGTTGAAGATGTTGTTTTAAACAAATCACCTGATGCAACTCAAAAGCTTTTGGATTATGCCGAAACTATAAAAACTACATCAGAAAAACATGAAGAAAAAATAGATGATTGGAGAAATGACCCTATTGAAATAAGGTTACAAAATGCTCTTATTAAAGGTACAAATAAACATTTGGCTGAGGATATAGAAGAAGCGCTGAAAAGCTATTCACCAATAGATATTATTGAGAAGCTTCTGCTTGAAGGTATGAATAAAGTTGGTGAACTTTTTGGTGCAGGAAAAATGTTTTTACCTCAAGTTGTAAAAAGTTCACGAATAATGAAAGAGGCCGTTGATATTTTGCAAATTCATTTGCAAAACAATGGTGGTAAAAATATTGGACGTTATGTTATCGCAACGGTAAAGGGTGATGTTCATGATATCGGTAAGAACATATTATCACTTATTCTAAAATGTAATAATTTTGAGGTTATTGATTTAGGGGTTATGGTAAGTTCTTCTGAAATATTAAAAGCTGCAATCAAATATAAGCCTGATATCGTAGGACTTTCAGGTCTTATAACACCATCACTTGATGAGATGATTAATGTTGCTAAAACAATGGAGAAAGAAGGGATTAAACTCCCTGCCATAATGATAGGTGGTGCAACAACAAGCAAATTGCATACAGCTTTAAAAATAGCACCAAACTATAACGGTTTGGTCGTTCAAACGAATAATGCTTCAGAAGCTGCCGTAGCGGCGCAAAAAATTGTAATGAAAGATGCTAAATTTATTTCAGAAATAAAAAATGAACAAGATAAGCTAAGACAAGATTATGAGGCAAGTTTAAAATGAAAACACCTTTTTTATCAAGAATAAAAACTACTCCACTAATATTTGACGGAGCTATGGGTACAGTAATATACGAAAAAGGCGTATTCTTAAATACTTGTTATGACGAATTGAACCTAACAAACCCAGACTTGATAAAATCAATTCACCAAGATTATGTTACTGCAGGTGCTGATGTGATTTTAACAAACACTTTCGGCGCTAACAAAATAAAACTTGAGAAATACGGCTTGGCAAATAAAGTACGAGAAATAAATATTGCAGGTGCAAAACTGGCTAAATCTATCAGTGAGGAAGTATATGTATTGGGTTCTATCGGTTCAAACCTTAGCAGTGGCGAAATTTTAACCCCTGAAAACATTGAGCAGGTAAAAGATAGCTACAGAGAACAAATATCAGCCTTAGTTGAAGCTAAGATTGACGGAATAATATTTGAAACCTTCTTTGATATAGAAGAATTACTTTTGGCTTCAAGTATTGCAAAAGAGTTTGATATTCCTGTTATTGCATCAATGACCTTGACGAAAGAAATGGAAACTCCAAAAGGTTTGAGCATTGTTACTGCTCTCAAAAAACTAGATAAATCTCAATCCGTAGATATATTAGGTTTGAATTGTTCTATAGGTCCTCATGCAATGCTTAGTGCTGTTGAAAAAGTTATTGGTAGTATTTCTAAACCATTAGTTGTTCAACCAAATGCCGGACACCCTCAAAAACGTGATGGAAGAATGATTTACTTGAGTACGCCTGAATATTTTACATCATATTGTAAAAACTATATAAATATGGGCGTTATGGGCGTAGGTGGTTGTTGTGGAACAAACCCTGAACATATAAAAGAGATGGCTCGAACTATAAAAGCTTTGACAGGTGTAAAAAAACATGTTGAGATTTCTAAAATAGAAGTGCAAAATACAAATATAACAGTAACTCCTACGATAGAAAAAAGTAATTTTGCTAAAAAATTGTTTTCTAAAACAGAAAAAGCTATATCAATAGAAATAACTCCACCTCGTTCTGTAGATTTGACTCCAATGTTGGAGAAGGTTCAAAAATGTAAAGATGTTGGTGTTGATGCAATAAATATTCCTGACGGGCCGAGAGCAAGTGCAAGAATTTCACCTATGGTTGCAGGGGTAATGATTGAACAAAAAATTGGTATGGAAGTAATACTACATTATTGTTGTAGAGATAGAAATCTGATTGGTATGCAATCAGATATACTAGGTGGATATGCTGCTGGAATAAAAAATTATCTCGTAATAACAGGTGACCCTCCAAAATTGGGAAACTATCCACAAGCTACTGCTGTTTTTGATGTCGATGCAGTTGGATTAACAAAAGTTATTCATAATTTGAATCGTGGTGAAGATATTGCAGGGAACGAAATAAACCCTCCAACATCAATTCTAATAGGGGTTGGTGCAAACCCTTGTGCAGTAAATTTGAAAAAAGAAATCAAGCATTTTTATAACAAAATTGATGCAGGTGCAGAATACGTAATGACCCAGCCTGTTTTTGATGCTGACACTCTTTTAAGGTTTATAGATATAACTTCAAAATACAAACAAATACCTGTAGTTGCAGGTATTTGGCCATTGGTATCTTTGAAAAATGCACTGTTCTTAAAAAATGAAGTTCCTGGGGTAGAAATTCCTGACAGAATTATTGAAAGAATGGAAAAAGCTAATACAAAAGAAGATGCTTTGAAAATTGGTATTGAAATTGCACATGAAATCAAGCAAAAAATTGATTCAAGTGTTCAAGGATATCAGATTAGTGCACCTTTTGGAAAAGTTGATTTAGCGATTAATATTATTAAGTAAATCAGGGTAATAACAAGGAAGCACATATATTGTGCCGTCTTTAGGGTGCGACAATATTGAATTTTCATATTGTTTTGTGGAATCTTGCACCTCAAAAAGCTTGGTTTCATTATTTGCAGCATTAGAACCGGTTACGGTTGGAGTACCTGCTATCAAAGGAGCAATTATAGCGATTGGCAATAGCCTCATTGCTTTGCTATGCCCGAAAGATATTGAATTCATAATCTATCCCTATCGAATTTTTTCTATTTTATCACCGTCTATATCAAAACTGATATCACTATTTTTTATATCATAAACAACTTTTGCTCCGTCTTTTTTTCAATAATAATTTCAGGAGTATTATCTTTGTTCATAATAATTCCTATATTGGTTGATATTATTATAAGTACCATAAAAATATTTTTTGCTAGTTAATAACTATTTTTTATATGCAGATACTTTAAATTGCGAGATAAAAAAAAGTTACTTTTTATAAAAGTAACTTGGTGTTTTATGTGTTCTGTTAATTAATATATTTATCTATTATGTGTATTATGCAACAACATTTAGTTGCTTGTTGCTTTTTGGAGTTTCATGGTTGGTTAAATATCCGAAAGTCCTGTATAACTTATAACCTAAAGCTTTTAAAGGACCAGCTTCAACTGAACCAGCTTGTTCAGCGATATATCTATCTCTAGCAAAGTTTACTGCAGCGTTTTGAGATTGAATCATAAGACCTGCTTCTCTGTTGCTCATTGTAGCACTTGCAGTGTTTTCTCTAAATTTAATATGTGTATTTATATTATTTATTTTCATTACTTTCATTTTTGTTCCCTCCATATTTGGGGTTAAATAAGTGTTTGATTTACACTTCATTTAACACTTATATTATTATACATATATAATTTTTTGTCAAGTGTTTTTTTTACACTTATTTAATATTTATTCACAGTGTAGCAATAATAAGGCTTTTCCATAAAGTGTAGATTGTACATTTATTACATTTTAGATGTTTTTAACAGTTTTTCATACATTAATTGTACATTTTACAATTATATTCACACAAAATACACTTATTCATTACTATTTTGTTGGTTTTAAGCGTTTTTCTCCAAGTCTTTTGCAATAATATCTTCTTGCAATTTGGTTGCCAAACCACTGAAACTCAAGGTTACATTTGAGTTTTCGTTCAATTCACATACAGGCATGGCTTTGTTTATAGATGACATGATTGCGAAATAGTTGTTAGGGATTTTCCAGTATATTTTTTGGTTCAAAACTTTTTCCACATCTTCTGTTTTGATTTCGTCATTCTCTAGATATCTGTTTATAACGATTTTTGTCTTGTTTTCGTCATAACCAAGGTTGTTGAACAAGTCCAAACAACGCTGGCAATTCCTGATTAATGGTAGATTTACGATTGATACCAACAGAATCAAATCAGACAATTCTAATATTTTCAAATTCATTTTATCTATATTTGTACCGACATCAACAAGAATATATGTAAATGACTCTCTCAAGTATTCAAATAGTTTATAAATATGTGTCGGTGTCATGGTGTGACTTTCTTCCATATATATAGGTTCTGCCAAAACATATAAACTGGTATCTTTATATTGTTTACAAGCATTTAAAACTGCTTCTGCGCCATTATGAGTTGCGTTTTCAACAGCAGAAGTTATGCTTATTGAAGGCTTGATGTTGATAAATGTTGTGATATCACCTAACGGCAGGTTCAAATCAACAAGAACGACCTTTTCTCGGGTTTGTCTTGCAAATTCTACTGCAAGGTTTGTTGCAATAGCAGTTTTGCCGATACCACCTTTGTTTGAAAAAATTGATATAATATTTGAATTATTTATTATTTTTTTATCTTCGTTATTATATTTATTAATAGAAGCTATAAAATCTTTTTTTATCAAAGGTTTTGATAAAAAATCTTTTGCCCCTGCTCGAAGTGTTTGAATAACCAAATTGGTTGTATAATTTGCAGATAAAACTATTACATTAATATTTTGACTGCTTAGTTTTTGTATCATTGATTTTGACTGCTCAATATCATTAGACAAAGCTAACAATACAATGTGAGGTTTTGCTTCTATAGAATAAGTTGCCCCTTCATCATAATTATCAAAGAGTTTATCTGTTTCAACACCTTCAATTTCTGACAAGTATGATTTTATTATTTCTGCAGAATCTTTGTCATTTTCTAATATAACAATTTTATTATTCATAATTCACCTCAAAACAATAATACATTATTTAGTGATAATACGCAATTATATAAGGACATGAAAAGACTACCTTAAGGATAATGTAACAAATTGTAAACATAACGAACCAAATTAAGCAATTATTTAACAAATATATACTTTATATATACATAATACAAAGAGGAGATATTTAAAATGTCTGGTGGAATCTACGACGGACATAGAGGTGGATATAGTTCCAACTTTGATACATATAGCACTTGGAAAAACAACACTCCGGGGTTATTCAACGAGTATCGTATTGACGGCAGTTGGATGAATGACGGCGATTATGACAAAGCCTTCAAAGGTTTTCCTTCTCATAAAACCGTAAATATCTTTATGGGTGGTACAGGCTACCAAGAACAATCTTGGGGTACTACTTTACTCTCCGGAGGTATCGGGCTTGGTATTACAGCACTTGGCATGTGGGCTATGGGCCTGTTCGGGCGAAACAAAGCTAAAGCAGCTCAACCTTCTACAGCTTTGAACTTGGGACTTCCTACATCAGGATATTGGAACAGTTATTTCAGTAATTGGAAATTACCTTCATTATTTGGTAACGGTGGAGCATCAATAAATGTAGCAGGAACAAACCAAACTACTACACCTGCAACACCTGCTACAAATAATAACCAAACAACTCAACAAGCTCCACAAACACCAAATGCTCAACAAGCACCTGCGACAAATAAAGCGGCTGTTGGCTCTGCCAAGAACGATATATTAAGCACAGAAAAGGTACATGGTAAAATAACAGATGTTGGAAAGAATAATGAATTCGGTTATCCAAAAACATTTAAGATTACAGATACAACATATTCTAGTGGTGATGAAGCTAAAGGAAATGTTTATACCTATAATTTTGTAGAAATAGACGAAAAAACTAAAAAACCTTCTTATAAATTAGTATCAATAACTTATAATGCACCACACGATAAAAGTAATGATATTTCTCTTAATACTTATAATATAATTGATGGCATTACAAAAGGTGAAAAAGATGCTGATGGACAAGTTGCAGAAGCCTTAACAATGGCAACACTTGCAGATGCACCTGCTATGAAAAACCCAGGAGAAACAGGTAAAGGGGATACAAGATATACTTACCCACCTAAAAAGTAAGCTTAATCATTTAACAATTTGGCATTATATGAACTTCGGACTAACGGACCTATTTGGTATTTGTTTAGTCCGATTTTTTGTGCAAGTTGTTTTAATTCTTCAAATTCTTCCAATGTATAATATTTAACAACCTCAAGATGTTGTTTGGAAGGTTGGATATATTGCCCGATAGTCAAAATATCACACTCTACATTTTTCAAATCTATCAAGGTTTGTTCAATATTCTCTATTGTTTCACCAAGCCCGACCATTAACCCTGATTTTGTTTTGATATCACTGTTTTGTTTTATATATTTCAAAACCTCTAACGACAAATCATAATCGCCTAAAGGTCTTGCCGTCTTAAAAACAGAACGAGTTGTTTCTATATTATGATTGAACACATCAGGGTGAGCCTCAATAATTGTATCCAACGCTCCGTCTTTTCTTCTGAAATCAGGGGTCAAAATTTCGATTTTGATATCAGGTGATAAATTTCTAATTTCTTTTATACATTCGGCAAAATGATTTGCGCCACCGTCAGGCAAATCATCTCTTGTAACAGAAGTTATTACAACATACTTTAGCCCCAATTCTTGAACGGCCTCTGCAATATGTTTAGGCTCATTTTTATCTAATGGTTCAGGTTTTGCAGTTGAGATATTACAATATTTGCAGTTTCTTGTACAAACATTCCCCATAATCAAAAAAGTTGCAGTATGATGTTCATAACATTCATTTTTATTAGGGCATCTTGCTCCGTCACAAACAGTATTCAGGCATTTTGTTTTCAAAATTCTGCGAACGGTTTTTGTTTTTTCATTATCTATAATGTTTCTTTTCAAATAATCGGGAAGTCTTTTCATAACTGCATAATTCCTTCCATAATACCTTCTGAATATGTTGGGTGCGCAAAACAAACTTCTTTCAATTTATCTATAGAAATATTATTTTGAATTGCAATAGTAATTTGTTGAATAAGAGCAGACGCCTCATTTGATATAATAGATGCACCTACGATTTTGTTATCTTTTGCAAGGATTTTTATAAATCCGTCAATACTATCATCTGCATGAGCCTTGCCAAGAGCTGATATCGGGAATACAACTTTTTTAAACTCTGTATCCGTAGCTTGTTTTTCAACCTCACCAACCCAAGCAATTTCAGGTGAACCATAAATTACTGACGGTATCAAATCTTTATCAAACGGGATATCAAACACAAGTTTTTTAGCCTGAGATACTGCATAATGCGCAAGTTGAATTTCGGCAGAAGCATCACCAAGAACCGAAATATTTTCTGCATCGTATTTATTATCATCTGCACAAACTCGACCTGTTGCAACAAGCACGCAATCAGGTTCTATTTTCTCATCATTTGATAAAATTACTACTTTATTTTCAATAGATTTGATACTCGTTTCTGTATAATATTTAATTTTCTTCATCTTGAATTGGCGCTCAACTCGTTTTGAAACTTCCCAATCAGCAAGAGGAACAAGCCTATCTGCAAGCTCAACAAGTACAATTTCGACTCCAAAAGCTGATAGAATTCTTGCAAATTCAACACCGATAGCGCCTGAACCTACAATAACAATTTTGTTAGGAAGTTGGGTCATATTCAACATATCATCTGATGATAATATAAACTTGTGGTCAAACTCCAAGCCTTTTATTTCTCTAGGTTTTGAGCCTGTTGCAATAATGATTTTATTGCAAGAATACTGTTCGCTATCTGCTTCGACAATATTATCAACAACAATATTTGCAGAAGCCTTAACAACTTTTATGCCTGCTTGTTTGATTGCAAGTTCTAAAGATTTGCGCAATTTTGCAACTATTTTGTCTTTGTGTTCAGAAACTTTTTCATAATCAAACCTTACATTATCGGCATAAATCCCGAATTTCTCTGCGTTTTTTACATTTTGATATAATTCGGCAGTATGCAAAAGTATTTTGGTTGGGATACAGCCTCTGTTTACAGACGTGGACTCGATTTCATCTTTTTCAAACAATATAACCGATTTTCCTTGTTTTGCTAAATAAAGCGCAGTTGTATAGCCTGCAGGCCCGGCACCAATAATTCCGTAATCAAAAGTTTCCATAAATAAATACTCCCTTAGAGAGTATTATAACATGGATACAAGATTATGATTCACAAAAATAAAACCACAAAATTAAAAACCGTTAATTGCTAATTGTATGTCTTTTTGTTATTATGAGTGTGTCAAAATTTATAGAGAGGGATATTAATATGGATTTAATGAAGGGTAAAAAGGGTGTTATATTTGGTGTTTCTAACACTCATGGTATAGCTTACGCTATTGCAAAACAACTTCACGAAGCCGGAGCAGAAATTGCTTTCACATACGCCGGCGAAGCTATGGAAAAAAGAGTTAAACCTATTGCTGAAAGCATGGGTGCTAAAATCATAATGAGCTGTGATGTAACAAAAGAAGACGAAGTAAAAGCAGTATTTGCAGAATGTGAAAAAGTTTACGGCAAACTTGATTTCGTTGTTCACGCTGTTGCATTCGCACCAAAAGAAGCTCTAATGGGCAGATTTGTTGATACAACTGTTGATGCTTGGAACACTGCTCTTGGTGTAAGTGCATACTCTCTAGTAACAGTTGCTCGTAACGCAGAACCTATTATGAACGAAGGTTCTTCAATCTTTGCATTAACATATCTTGGTTCTATCAAATCTGTACCAAGCTACAATGTTATGGGTGTTGCGAAAGCTGCTCTTGAATCAGCTATGAGATTCTTAGCTGTTGACCTTGGACCTAAAGGTATCAGAGTTAACTGCTTGTCATCAGGCGCTGTTAAAACTCTTGCTTCAATGGGTATTTCTGGATTCTCTAAAATGCTTAAAGCAGCTGTTGCAAGATCACCTCTTGGCAGAAATGTTTCTCTTGATGATGTTGGTAGAGCAGGTTTATTCTTGGCTTCTGACTTGTCATCAGGTACAACAGGTGAAGTTCTTTATTGTGACTGTGGCTGCAATTCAGCTTACGCATCTGCTCAAGAAATGGATATTATTTCTAATAATATTGAATTATAAGAATGATATTTTTATAGAAAAAAAGGACTGCTTGATAAGCAGTCCTTTTTTGTGATAATATAGTTCAAGAAATTAGGTGAACCGTATTGAATTTCAAATCAAAAATTACACAACTTCATTATGATAAAAATGCCGAAGGCTTTTTTGTAGATTTGCTTGAATTCTTTTCACTGTTTTACGGTTTGGTTTCAAAACTTAGAAACAATTTGTATGACAATGGCATTTTAAAAGAAGAAAAAGTTAATGCGAATGTGATATCTGTCGGAAATCTTACAACTGGTGGTGTTGGCAAAACTCCTGTTGTAATGGCGTTGGCAAAGCATTTTGTTGAAAAAGGTGAAAAAGTTGCAGTCATCACAAGAGGTTATGGTGGAAAACTATCTAACAAAAAAGTTAATGTTATTTCTGATGGTATTAATCTTTTTCAAACGGCAGAAAAAGCAGGCGATGAGGCTTATTTACTAGCAGTAAATCTTAATATGTGCGCTGTTTTGACTTGTAAAGACAGAGTTAAGGCTGCAAAATATGCAATAGAAAATTTTGGTGTTACAAGAATCATTTTAGATGACGCTTTTCAACATAGAAAAATCCATCGAGATATGAATATTTTGCTTGTAGATTCAGAAATGGGCTTCGGAAACGAAAAACTTCTTCCTGCAGGACCTTTGAGAGAAGGAACAGAAGCATTTGATAGAGTAGATAAATTAATTGTGATGAATAAATCTACTGACAGCCAAAGAGCCGAAAAACTGGCAAAAATAATGGGTAAGAAGTTCAAATGTGATGCGTTTGTTTGTTCTGCAACTCCTGATTATGTTTATAATATCAAAACAGGTGATAATCTAGTTTCAGGTGAAGCTGTAACTGCAATGTGTGCAATAGGACAGCCAACTCAATTTTACAGATTTTTAGAAAATAATTATGAAATACTTAAAAAAGTGACATTTGATGACCACCACCAATACACAAAATCAGATATTTCTAAGATAAAAGGTAATATTATCACAACAGAAAAAGATGCCGTTAAACTTGCGAAATTTGATATGAACAATATTTTTGCACTTAAACTAAAAACAAGTTTGGATATTGAAGGTCTTTTATCAAATGATTAATATTGATAAAATCGTAGAAATTTTACAATCAGCCAACCAACCACGAAGTGAATTTGTTAATCTTATGGAAACATTTCACAATCCGTACTTGGTTTTGATAGCTTGTATATTGAGCTTGAGAACAAACGATAAGACTACATATCCTGCGACTTTGCGTATGTTGGAGTTAGCCAAAACTCCTCAAGAAATGGCAAAAGTAAGCGAAGAAGATTTGGCAAACGCAATATATCCTGTTGGGTTTTATAAAAATAAGGCAAAACAAATTATTGAGCTTTCCAAAACAATAGTTAACAAACTTGACGGCAAAGTTCCTGACACAATAGAAAATTTAACTAAATTTAATGGAGTAGGAAGAAAAACGGCAAACCTTGTATTAGCAAAAGGTTTTGGAATCCCTGCAATATGTGTAGATGTTCATGTTCATAGGATTTTTAATAGAATAGGATATGTAAATACCAAAACTCCTGATGAAACAGAGTTTGCTTTAAGAGAGAAGTTACCTCAAAAATATTGGTTGGATATAAATACTTTAATGGTTACCCATGGTCAAAATGTTTGTAAACCAACAAAGCCAAAATGTGATGAATGTCCAATTAGAGAATACTGCGAGTTTCAATAAGTGAATAAGAGTTAAGTGACTAAGTTATTAAGATGATAATAATTTCTTATTCACTTAATAACAAGTCATTGCGAGAAAATCGAAGATTT
>ERZ779681.220-NODE-220-length-22486-cov-4.00967_pt1 | contig 22486 bp, 18 predicted proteins | sample MGYA00511905_ERZ779681 | MGnify/ENA primary metagenome ERZ779681 (study PRJEB29588, sample SAMEA2144578) | human gut metagenome | biome: human gut; feature: human-associated habitat; material: faeces | place: Denmark | collected 2008/2010 ... | reverse complement strand
AGAGCATCTGCCTTACAAGCAGAGGGTCGGCGGTTCGAATCCGTCAGCGCCCACGAAGAAAGAGCAAGAGGATTTATTCTTCCTGCTCTTTTTGCATATAGTTTTGGCTCTATATAGAGTCCCTTCAAATAAATAAAACGAGGCACTTATTTTTATTTCCTCTGCACTTTAGTAATATGATTTATATTGTGCATAAAATCATAAACAAATAAAAACAAGTACGAACATAAACATAACTGCTTCTATCCCCTCCCCCCCAAAAAACTACTCCCTCACTAAAAAGGCGGAAACTCATAAATACAATAAGGCCGTTTGATTAAAACAAAAAAGTTCTGACCCCATACAGAATCAGAACTTTACTAATAACGCTTATATCCAGCGGTGTGTACGGGACTCGAACCCGTGACCCCATGCGTGACAGGCATGTATTCTAACCAGCTGAACTAACACACCAGTTATCCTTTTCTCTAAAATTAATGCAAAGATATGAAAAATCATTGAATTCGCCAAATCTTAGCAGTCTTAAAAGGCAAATATCAAATGCGAATCATTTTGAATGACTCGCATTTGATGAAAAGAACAGTTCGTTTTCTTCGTCACACGCAAATTGTTTGCTATTTTTGCATAATAAAATATATTTATTATTTCAGGAAGGCGTCAGGATAAAATGAAAGAAACTCGACTATTTTACACACCAGATATAGAAAGCAACCATGAGCTTCCCACAGAGGAAGCTCAACACATTGTAAAAGTACTTCGCCTAAAAGAAAACGACACCATTTGGCTAACAGATGGAAAGGGAAATTTATATGAAGCCTCAATTACTTTAGCTACCCCCAAACACTGCACCGTCAAGCTACAGAAGAAACAACACATAAACAAGACATGGCCTTCATTTTTTCATTTAGCTGTAGCACCAACTAAAAACATGGATAGAAACGAATGGATGGTAGAAAAGGCTACAGAAATCGGAATTGATCGCATTACTTTTCTAGATTGCATTTTTTCTGAAAGACATCAAATCAGAACAGACCGTCTTGAAAAAATTTCTATTGCGGCCATGAAGCAAAGCCATAAAATGTGGAAAACACAGATTGACGATATAACAAAATTCAAGGACTTTGCGACGACTGAATGGAATGGACAAAAATTTATAGCCCACTGCTACGATGATGCAGATTTATCAGATAGCCCCATAAAAAAAGTACCACTGCAAAATATTCTTCGTAAGCAAACCGATGCAATAGTATGCATTGGGCCTGAAGGTGATTTCAGTATAGATGAAGTCAGATTCGCCATAAGCCAGGGCTTTATTCCAATTAGTTTGGGAAAGAGCAGACTCCGCACAGAAACGGCAGCCATTGTTGCCACTCATTTACTACACCTATTTTCTCTTTAACACATTCTTTTCCAAAATAAAAAGATACAGATTACTATCATGAAAATAAAAAAATGCAATTGGAGCATTTTCGGTATACTAATCATAATGATTGGTATAGCGGCATGGTGGTTAAACCGCCATAATACATACGAAACCATTATTCCAGCCGAAGCCAAACTGGTTATTAAAATTGACATGAAAACATGTATGAATAATCCCATTATTCAACAAAAGTTCCAAGACCTTCAACAAAAAGCACTAAAAAACATACAAGGAATTGATTGGGAAAAACCTATATACATATTCGTTACCCCCAACGAATATATCGGTACCGTAGCTTCTGTTACAGACGAAAAACTTTTAGCCAGTAGCCTGCAAAATCTTCCTACAAACTGGAAACCTACAAAAAGTAACATAGATGAAGATGCAACATGGAATTCTCTAAAAAACGGATGGCAAATTGCTTATAAAAAACATGCAATACTCCTAATGGGACCAGGAAATCAGCAAGAAGCAGGAACCATCAGGCAAACCATGCGTGAAATACTAAATGAAGACTATGATGAAAGTTTCATGTCAACCCCTTTTTACGACGAACTCAATCAACTCAAAGGAGATCTTAATATGATTTCTCATATTAATGTTTTGCCCATCCCATACAACACTTTAATGAAATTGCAACTTCCAGAAAACGTTTCTGCGCAGCAAACTTATCTATGTTCTGAAATTAAAATATATCAAAACAAATTGTGCATACAAAACACTTTAAACAGCAACGACAAGGAAGCCGAGAAAATACTGGAACAACAGGTTACGCCTCAATTAACTCATTTCAAATCCTTTATTAACACAAATAATGGTATTATACTGTACATGCACACTTATGGTGAAAAACTACTTCACATATTACGTGAAGATCCCAATTTCAGAGCCATGTTAGCAGGCATGAATCAGGTAATTGATGCCGACTTGATTCTACGGTCAATAAAAGGAGAATCATTATTGCAAATACAGAACTTTAGCGAAAGCGAAGTGCCAACATTCACTTTACAAGCTCAACTTGCCGATCAGAATTTTATGGAAAAATTTCCAGATTGGCAAAAAAGTGCTCAAGAAAAGAAAGATATGTTTATACGTCCTACCCATGAAGGATATCATATTTCCTACAAGAACCAACATTTTTTTTTAAACGCCGGCAATAACCAATTACTATTATCTTCGAATGCTCAAATCCAATGCCCCAAAGTCAAGAACTCCCCTCACATAATGCAAAGCGTCACATATATGAGCATTAATTTTGACAAACTATGGAGAAGTTCAACTAACATACAGAAAAACAATTCTACGAACTTTATACAAAGTATAAGCGAGCAATTAAAATCACTGGAATTCAAAGCGAAAAATTGCAAAAAATCAACTATAGATATATACTTCCGATAAAACATCAAAACGCGATGAACACAATTAGATTAAAAAAAACGTTGCCCCATGTATTTAAGCAACGTACTAATATGTCCAGCGAAATATGGCTACAGGACATTTGTTTTGAAAAAGGGAAGACTTATTTAATCGAAGCAGCTTCTGGCACAGGAAAATCCTCAATGTGCAGCTACATCTTAGGATACCGTAATGATTATTATGGGCAAATAATGTTTGACGAAACGGATATTAGCCAACTGAGAATTTCTGACTGGGTATCGATCAGAAAAAATTCCATTAGCCACCTATTCCAAGAACTACGTCTTTTCCCAGAACTAACTGCTCTCGAAAATGTAGAAATAAAAAATAAATTGACAAAAAAAGCATCTTCCAAACAAATAACAGATTGGTTCGCGCGCTTAGGCATTAGTGACAAATTGCACTCAAAACTCGGTATCATGAGTTTTGGACAACAACAACGTGTTGCTATGATTAGAGCTTTGGTACAACCTTTTGACTTTATCCTACTAGATGAACCAATCAGTCATCTTGACCCCGATAACTCTCGTATTATGGGAGAAATCATGACTGAAGAAGCCCAAGCACAAGGTGCAGGCATAATCATCACCAGCATAGGAAAACACATGGATTTAAATTACGACAAAATATACAAGTTATGAATCTCGTCTGGAAATTATTACGCCAACATATAAGCCTATCACAATTTGCTGGTTTCTTTTTTGCCAATTTATTCGGAATGTTAGTCGTACTGCTCGGTGTACAATTCTATGCAGACGTTGCTCCAGCGTTTTTTGAAAAAGATAGTTTCATTAATGATGACTATATTGTTATTTCTAAACATATAACCACAGTTGGTACCCTTTCGGGAAGAAATAACACTTTTAGCACAGATGAAATTGAAAATATACGTAGTCAAAGTTTCTGTAAAAGTGTAGGAGCCTTTACTTCATCCCAATACAAAGTTTCTGCTGCCATGGGAATGCAAGGAGCTCCAGCTCTTACAACAGAAATGTTTTTTGAAGCCGTGCCTGACGAATTTGTTGATACACAAGCAGATCTATGGACCTATCATCCTGGAGACAAAGAAATTCCAGTAATCATGCCACGTACCTATATAGCCCTTTACAATTTTGGATTTGCCCAAAGCCGTGGATTACCTAAAGTTTCAGATGGTCTTGTTGGAATGATTGATATGTCCATCTTTATAAATTCTGGTGACAAGCATGATCAATACAAGGGGCGTATACTAGGATTCAGTAATAGATTAAATACGATACTCGTCCCACAAAGTTTTATCGACTGGAGTAATAATTACTATGAACCAGGCAAAATAGACGATCCTTCACGTCTTATTATGCGTGTTTATAATCCTACAGATGATCACATTGCCAAATTCATGCAAAAAAATGGTTATGATGTAGAAGACAATAAATTAGATGCAGGAAAAGCCACCTATTTTCTAAAGATTGTAGTTAGTTTGGTTATGTTTGTTGGTTTATTTATCAGCATTCTGTCATTCTATATTCTCATGTTAAGCATCTATCTGTTAGTGCAAAAAAACACAAATAAGCTCGAAAATCTACTATTAATAGGTTATAGCCCAATGAATGTTGCACTCCCCTACCAAATGCTTACTATATTAATGAACGTTATTGTGCTTGTATTAGCTATAATTTTCCTTATCTTTATACGCGAATATTACATGCACATGATCCAACTTGTATTCCCTCAAATGGAAATAAATAGCATAATGCCTGCATCGCTAACAGGTATCTGCCTATTCATCTTAGTTTCCATATTCAACATCGTAGCAATACGACGTAAAGTGATGTCTATTTGGAAAAATCGAAAATAACAGAAAATCCTTTTACCTGAAATGCAAGAACTTGTTCAACTTTTCAAACAATGGTGCGGAGACAATCCGACGAACATTGAAAGTTTACCTCAAGCAGGAAGTAACCGAAAATATATTCGTTTTACTTGTCCGCCCCAATATCCAATCAATTCTGTAATTGGAGTAATCGGGACTTCTGTATCCGAAAATGAATCGTTTATATATCTAAGCAAGCACTTTCAAAGAAAAGGATTGAATGTGCCTGAAATTATGGCAGTAAGCCAAGATAGAAGAAGATATTTACAAACTGATTTGGGAAGATGCTCTCTATACCACGCCTTATCAGAAGGCCGTCAAAAAGGGCAATATTCAAAAGATGAAATAACCTTAATCAAAAAGACCATACAATTACTCCCACACATGCAAATAACGGGAGCACAAGATTTAGACTTCAATAGATGCTTGCATCCCACCCCATTTGATGCAACAGCAGCACTATTTGACTTAAACTACTTTAAATACTGCTTTCTGCTAACAACAGACATAGAATACGACGAACTCAAACTGGAAAGAGATTTCCAACAGCTAGCTCACGACTTATCGTCTGACTACACCCCATGTTTCTTATATCGGGATTTTCAGGCGCGTAACGTAATGCTTTACCATAACGAGCCTTATTTCATAGACTTTCAAAGCGGCAGATGCGGTCCGCTTTATTACGATGTTGTATCATTTCTATGGCAAGCTTCTGCTAAATATGGAACAGAACTACGCAATCAGATGATTCAGGCCTATTTGGATGAATTGCATACACTTGTTCCCAACCTTGATGAAAAAGATTTTCATCAAAAATTGCACTTATTTGCCCTATTCCGTGTAATGCAGGTTTTAGGAGCATATGGGTTCCGAGGTTACTTTGAAAGAAAAAAATATTTTATTGATAGTATTCCACCTGCTCTTGATAATCTACGCGATCTGCTAAACAAGGAGGTTACATCTGCCTATCCTTATTTAAGGGAAATACTTAACAAAATGTGTGCTTTACCATGTTTCAATCTCCAGCCTGTAAAAAAAGGTACACCAACACAATCTCCATTTGATAATACGGGCGAACTAAAGGTAAGAGTTTTCAGCTTTAGTTATAAAAAAGGAATTCCTGAAGACCATTCCGGAAACGGTGGAGGCTATGTTTTTGACTGTAGATCAACTCACAATCCTGGACGATATGAACCATATAAAAAACTAACGGGACTTGATGCACCGGTTATCAAATTCTTAGAAGACGATGGTGAGATACAAACATTTTTAGATAGTGTATACAAACTGGCAGACACCCATGTCCAACGATACATAGAACGGGGATTCACCAATTTAATGTTTTGCTTTGGTTGTACAGGCGGACAGCATCGTAGTGTATATTGTGCAGAACATCTGGGACATCACCTACACGAAAAATTTGGAATTGAAATTACGATATGTCACCGGGAACAATGCATCACCCGGACGCTAAAGAAAAAACAAGCAACTCCTAATAAAAGACCCGAAAAAGGAACAAAAACTGCTCAATATTATATAATGAAGGGGGTATCATTTAAACAAAAAATTAAATATTGCCTACTATTAGGGTTATGTGAAATCATATATGCCACGACCACAATAGCCCAAACCTGTCATTTGTATGGACGTGTTCTTGACGATAATGGATCACCTTTAGAAATGGTGACCATATATGCCATAGGCCAACCAGCACGTACGATGACAAATCTAAAAGGAGAGTACAAACTAAATATACAATCAAAAGACACTGTTACTATAGCTTATACATTAGTTGGATATGAAACACGGAAACGCACGTTTTCATTGCCTAAAGATACCATACGGATGGATATCAGACTTCCCCTTTTGGGAATAAGACTTGATGGTGCGACTGTAGTTGGGCAACATCTTCAAACAGGAACATTACAACAAATTAAGGCACAAAATAATGCCCTTTCGCCTTCAACTACCGGTAATGGAATAGAAGAAATTATAGCTACACAAGCCGGAGTTTCAACACATAATGAACTTTCTTCACAATACAATGTCAGAGGCGGTTCTTTCGATGAGAATTGTGTTTACCTAAATGGAATTGAAATATTTCGTCCAATGCTTGTTCGCTCAGGTCAACAAGAAGGCCTTAGCATTATTAATAGCGACATGGTTGAAAACATCGGTTTCTCATCCGGTGGATTTTCCTCCTGTTACGGCGATAAAATGTCTTCTGTACTTGATATTACTTATAAAGAGCCCAAAAACTTTGAAGCAAAAGCACAAGCCAGTTTACTTGGAGCCAGCGCATACGTGGGCTTTGGAAACAAGCACTTCAGTTGGATGAACTCCATACGATATAAAACCACACGACACCTTCTTTCCTCTTTAGAAACATCAGGAGAATATAATCCTCAATTTATAGACTACCAATCTGTATTTACTTGGCGCCCAAATTCGCATTGGAAATTAAATATAATTGGTAACTTCTCCGACAATCAATACAACTTTAAGCCACATGATCGCGAGACAAATTTTGGAACCTTAAATGATGCAAAGCAATTTAAAGTATACTTTGACGGACAAGAAGTTGATATGTTCCGCACATGGTTTGGAGCCTTCACTTTAACTCGTAATTTCGGGAAAAACACGAAACTAAGTTTACAAGGATCTGCCTATTCTACAAAAGAACAAGAAACTTATGATATTAGTGGCCAGTATTGGCTAAACGAAGCCACTCAACAAGAACAAATTGGTGTCGGCACATATATGGAACATGCACGTAATTACCTAAAAGCAAAGGTAATAACAATTGGACTTCGTTTTCAAAGCCGATTCACTCAACATCATATTCAAAGCGGATTTGATTGGAAAAAAGAAATTATACATGAAAATTCAAGAGAATGGGAAATGCGCGATTCCATGGGGTATTCTCTTCCGCACTCTGAAGATGTACTTCAATTAATTTATAGTCTGCGGTCACAAAACAAATTACAAACCCACCGTTTTGAAGGCTTTATACAAGACACATGGCGGTTTAATGCCAAAATGGGATTATATACACTCAACTATGGCATACGTATGAATTATGGAAACTTCAATAAAGAATTTTTGGTTTCTCCTAGAATTTCGCTCGGTTTTCTTCCAAAGTTCAATGAAAATCTTACTTTCAGATTTGCAACAGGTTTATACTATCAGCCTCCATTTTACAAAGAACTTAAGGATACAACAACCATAAAAGGATTAACCATAGCAAACCTGAACACAAATATACGTGCGCAACGCTCCTTACACATTGTGCTAGGAGGTGATTATATTTTCCGTTTTGCTAATCGGCCTTTCAGATTTACAGCTGAAGCATATTACAAAGCCTTATCAAGACTTATTCCATACCAAGTAGACAATGTTCGAATAGTTTACTATGGAAAAAATGCAGCAAAAGGATATGCGACAGGCATTGATTTTAAACTATATGGTGAATTCGTTCCTGGCGCTGATTCATGGCTTACATTTTCTCTGATGTCAACAAAAGAATGTATTGATGGCAGATGGATTCCACGCCCCACGGACCAACGCTATAATATATCCTTACATTTTACAGACTTTTTTCCAGGAACGACACGATGGCGCATGACCTTAAAAGCGATTTTTGCAGATGGCCTACCTTTCGGAGCACCTCATTCCTCACAAATTGAACGCCCCTTCAGAGCGCCTGCATACAAAAGAGTGGATATTGGTATGAGTTATCGTTTGCTTAACAACGAAGATCGCCATTTAAGCAATACACCATGGAAATTTATTAAAAATATATGGATTGGTCTTGATGTTTTCAATGTCCTAGGGATCAATAATGTAAACTCTTATTATTGGGTAACAGATATCACTAACACACAATATGCAGTTCCTAACTATCTGACAGGGCGACAACTCAACGCACGATTCAGCATTGATTTTTAAAACAACCCCATATGGAAGTACTATTGTTCTCTGATGCTCAAATCTGGAAACGATCTCGCAGAACGTAATTTATTAATAACAAAAAACTTACTAATTACTCTATATACTGAAATATATCCTACAACTTATCTCAAATATACAATCACTTCCTATGAAAATATTTCCATAGGAAGATTTTTTATTCTGGAGCTATATCTCCTTTTTCGGGAAGTTGTTTCCATCCCTCACCAAATGTATCATACGCATCCGTAACAACAACAAAAGCCTTAGGATCGACTTCCCGTATTTTTGTTTTTAATCCAGCAACTTCCTTATAACTAACGACCAAAAACAACATTTCTTTATCCTTTTTCGTATAAAGTCCCCTGCTTTTTATAAAAGTTGCAGTTCTATCAAGATCTTCTAATATATAAGTTCTCAAATCCTCCATTTTATTATCGCTAATTACAAAAATTAATTTGTCGTCCTTCGCCCCATTTATTGTATATGCCAAGACTCTTGAACTAACATATATAGTAATTAGCGAATAAAACGATAAATAAAGTGCTGGATTTTTTATTTCGTCTTGTGTGCCGATACCAAATCCTATTACCAATAACCCAAACCAACCTACCATAGCATCCACCAACAAAATCGCCCGCGAAAAACGAATATGAAAATATTTTTGTATGATCATTGCTACAATATCGCTCCCCCCTGTCGTAGCCTGGTTACGTACAACAATTCCTGAGCCTATACCAATCAAAGCCGCCCCAATTAAACAAGACAACATTAAATGATCATGTAAATCCAATAACCCACCTAACAATAATTTAGGATCCAACTGTTCCAAGGCCTCCTGCGTTGGATAAGACAAACGCGACATAATATTCATCATCAAAGGTGTTGTCATAGCTGCAACAATAGTGCGCGACCCTAATTTTGCCCCCAACAATAAAACAGAAAGAATTAAAAGGGGTATGTCAAACATATAGCCAAAAGTTCCGACTTGTATAGCAGGAAATATATTATGTAGCACAATACTTGCCCCATATACTCCACCTGGTACAATATTATATGGGTTTATAAAGTACACAAAACCTGCTGCCAAAATAAAACAGCCCAAAAAGATCTGAACCCATGAAAAAATAACTGCTTTCATAACTATTTTTTGAATACTTATGCAAATATACAAAGAAACGAATTGTTATCACTTATTAAATTCAAAAAACGCCAGCGCTTTTAAGCATTAAATTTCTTAATGCGATAGCATAAAAAGCCACACTTCTCATTTTCACTGTATCCCCAAGATTATAATCTCACAATTGAGTTACTCTATTACGTTTTCTCAGAAAAAATTTTTATCAAAAAAAGATCTATTAATCTGCACGAATAATTCATTGGCTGTGCACCATTTAACCAATCTTTAAACCAATGAACTTTTTTTTAATTGCAATCACAACCTTTTTGGCAAGCTACATAATCGACTATATATCTGACAGTTAAATCATTCAATTTATATTTCTATAGTGAAAAACAAAGAAAAAAGATCTACTGAAAGAGACAAAAAGAATGTTTTATGTAACTTTGTATATGATAAATTTGCAACAATGACACCCATATATGAAAATCTACTCAAACAAATACAGACAGGTGATTTGGAAGAAGCACAAAAAATCATCAGCCAGTTGTTAATTAAGCAACCGAATGATGCATGGCTTATCTATTTGCAAGGTAATGCTTACCGAAAATCAGGAAATTATGTAGAAGCATATAACTGCTATTTAAAAGCAAGTGAGTTAAGTGTAGATACACCAGCTGCTGAAGCCGCTTTTATATTGAATGAAATATACAATTTTAGAAATAAAGATTTATACAACCAGTAATTATTCATATGCCGAAAATAAAAGGAGCTGTAATTATAAACACTGATAGATGCAAAGGATGTAACTTATGTGTCGTTGCATGCCCTTGCAATTGCCTACAACTTACATCAAAACAAGTAAACCATAAAGGCTACAAATTCTGTGAAATAAAAGATCCAGAAACGTGTATTGGGTGTGCCTCATGCGCAATTGTTTGTCCCGATGCTTGTATTTCTGTTTATAAAAAGAAATTAGATTAAAACAAAATGGAACAAGAAGACATCCTACTAATGAAAGGCAATGAGGCGATTGCCCATGCTGCCATCCGATGTGGATGCGATGGATATTTTGGTTATCCGATAACTCCTCAAAGTGAAGTATTGGAAACTTTGGCTGAACTTAAGCCTTGGGAATCTACTGGTATGGTAGTATTACAAGCTGAAAGTGAGGTCGCATCAATAAACATGGTCTATGGTGCGGGAGGAACTGGTAAACGTGCTATGACATCTTCATCAAGCCCAGGAGTTGCACTTATGCAGGAAGGAATTAGCTATATGGCAGGAGCAGAAATTCCCGGATTAATTGTAAACGTACAAAGAGGAGGCCCCGGATTAGGGACCATTCAACCCAGTCAAAGTGATTATAATCAGGCAACACGCGGAGGTGGAAATGGCGATTATAATGTAATAGTCTTAGCTCCAGCATCGGTACAAGAAATGGCAGATTTCGTGGATTTAGCATTTACGTTAGCTTTCAAATATCGAAACCCGACTATGATTCTTTCTGATGGAGTCATTGGACAAATGATGGAGAAAGTTGTACTTCCTCCTATTAAACCAAGAAGAACAGAAGAACAAATTGCCAAAGAATGCCCATGGGCAGCTAATGGGCACGGACTAAGCCATAGAGCTCCAAACATCTTAACCTCTCTGGAACTAACGTCCAGCGTAATGGAACAACGCAATATACATCTTCAAAAAAAGTATAAAGAAATACAACAGAAAGAAGTTAGATTTGAAACAAAAAATATAGAAGAATGCGACTATGCCATTGTTGCATTCGGTTCTGCAGCACGTATCTCACAAAAGGCAATAGAGATAGCAAAAACTGAAAATATACAAGTTGGTTTGTTCCGTCCTATCACACTTTGGCCATTTCCGGAAAAAGAAATAGCAGAATTAGCTAATCACGTAAAAGGTATTCTAGTTGTAGAAATAAACGCAGGCCAGATGGTTAACGATGTAAAACTTGCCGTAAATGGAAAAGTTCCAGTTGTTCAATTCGGCCGTTTAGGAGGAATTGTTCCTAATCCAGATGAAATCGTAAATGCTTTAAAAACAAGTCTTCTGAACCAAAAGTAAGATAAAAATGTCTTCTAATCCCCCCAAAACCACAAAATATTTAATGGCGCGCAATTGGCTGAATATTCTATTCATAGCTTTTTCAATTGCATTTATTACCATTTTTTTCTTGGTTCAAGACCCTTGGTCAAATCTCTACTATATTTTAAGCGGTATTCTTGCCGTACTTTTAAAAATGGGAGAAACCATTATCAGAGTGATTGAAAATCTCCAACAAAATAAAATACAAAAAAGGAGTTCTACAAAAGATGGATCCGAATAAAATTATATCCCCAGAAAATTTAGTTTATAAAAAACCCGATTTGCTCAATGACACCGACATGCACTATTGTCCGGGTTGTTCACATGGCGTTGTTCATAAACTAATCGCAGAAGTTATTGAAGAAATGGGACTCGCAGAAAAAACCATTGCTGTTAGTCCTGTCGGATGCGCTGTTTTTGCCTATCGCTATCTTGATGTTGATTGGTTGGAAGCCGCACACGGGCGAGCTCCTGCTCTAGCCACCGCAGCCAAGCGGTTATGGCCGGACCGTCTTGTTTTTACTTATCAAGGTGACGGAGACTTAGCCTGCATTGGTACAGCAGAAACTATCCATGCACTTAATCGTGGTGAACATATCACCATAATTTTCATCAACAACGCCATTTATGGTATGACAGGTGGACAAATGGCACCCACCACATTAATTGGAATGAAAACTTCCACATGCCCTTACGGACGCGATGCAGCTATACACGGATACCCACTAAACATTACTGATATTGCCGCGACCTTGCAAGGTACAGCCTACGTGACTCGCCAAAGTGTAGAAAATGTTGCAGCGATAAAAAAAGCCAAAAAAGCCATTAAACATGCCTTTGAAAATTCAATGAATGGAAAAGGATCAAATTTGGTTGAAATTGTTTCTACGTGTTCTAGTGGATGGAAGATGTCACCAGAAAAGGCCAATAAATGGATGGAAGAAAATATGTTCAAATTCTACAACATAGGTGATTTAAAAGACAAATAAGCAAAAAAATGAAGAATGAAATAATAATATCCGGTTTTGGTGGTCAAGGCGTATTGTCAATGGGAAAAATATTGGCATACGGGGCACTCATGGAAGGGAAAGAAGTGACGTGGATGCCAGCTTATGGACCAGAGCAACGTGGCGGTACTGCTAATGTCACTGTTATAATCAGTGATGAACCAATTTCTTCTCCTATTCTCAGTACGTACGATACTGCCATCCTATTGAATCAGCCTTCATTAGAAAAATTTATATCAAAGATACACCCTGGAGGCGATCTTCTATATGACACTTTTGGAATTTTCGAAATTCCACAAAATAAAGACATCAAAATCTACCGTACAACAGCAATGGATACAGCTGCAAGTATGAAAATGATTAAATGTTTTAATATGTTTGTCCTTGGAGGTTATCTTAAAATGCATCCAATTGTATCAATTGATAACATCATGAAAGCCTTACGCAAGACTCTTCCAGAACGTCATCATAATCTACTACCAATGAATGAAGAAGCAATCCTAAAAGGGATGGAGTTGATTGAACGATGCTAAAATTAATTAAGCATAGAACAAGAATTCGAATGTTTACCTAGTTTTTTTTATCTTTGTACGAAAATCACCATAGAACTGCTACAAATGAAAAAGTTATTGTTAGTAACCTTATGCGCGTTAATTCCATTTCTTGCTATTGAAAGCACTGCACAAGATGATGTAAACAAATATTTAGCCGGTGCTGTACCAATTAAAAATGGAATAATTGTATTTGAAAAAGAATATAAAGTCCCAGGAAAAAGCAAAACTGAGATTTTCAGTAAATTAAAAGATTATGTTCAAGAAAAACTTATAAAAGGAGAAAACAGTCTTGAGCAATCAAGAATTATAGAATCAGATAGTGTAAAAGGGGTATTAGCAGCTTCTATTGAGGAAAATTTGTACTTCAAGAAAAAAGCATGGGTCACTGATTATACACGCTTCTTCTACCAAATCAACTATATCATCTCCGACGAAAAATTTTCGGTTGAAATGCTCCGCCTGAGATACATATATGAAGAAGATCGGTATGGTAGCCAAAATACTCCTCCAATGATTGCAGAAGAATGGATTACAGATAAGGAAGCCATCAAAAAGAACGGAAAAGAACTTACTAAAATTGGAGGTAAATTCCGTAAATTTACAATTGATAGAAAAGATCAAATTTTTAATGAATCAGCATTGGCAACCGGGGCAAAGCGAAAGGTAAAAAAAGTAATTGTTGTAGAAGAATAATATTTATATATGCATAAAAAGCGGACTTCTCTAAAATGCTAAGCCAAAAAAGGGAATGTCCGCTTTGTCGTAAAGTGATTTCAATAATAAAGTCAATAATTTAATTCTTTACATTTTCTAAAAAATGGAATTAGAAAGCAAATATACACCAGGTAATGTTGAAAACAAATGGTATCAATATTGGATAGACCATAACTTATTCAGTTCTAAGCCAGATGGCAGAGAACCATATACAATTGTCATTCCACCTCCCAATGTAACAGGAGTTCTGCATATGGGACACATGCTTAATGAAACCATTCAAGACATTCTTGTAAGAAGAGCTCGAATGGAAGGAAAAAATGCATGTTGGGTACCTGGCACAGACCATGCTTCTATTGCGACAGAGGCTAAAGTTGTTGACCGACTTTCTAAACAAGGTATCAAGAAAACAGATTTAACGCGTGAACAATTTTTAGAACATGCTTGGGCTTGGACACATGAGCATGGTGGAATCATCCTCAAGCAATTACGTCGTTTAGGAGCTTCTTGTGACTGGAGCAGAACAGCCTTCACTATGGATGAAGAGCGTTCAAAGAGTGTGATTAAAGTTTTTGTAGACCTATACAACAAAGGACTCATATATCGAGGAGTTCGTATGGTTAATTGGGACCCCAAAGCGCAAACAGCTCTTTCTGATGAAGAAGTTATCTATAAAGAAGAAAATTCTAAGTTGTATTATCTACGCTATTATGTTGAAGGTGAAACTGATAAATATGCCATAGTTGCCACAACACGTCCTGAAACCATCATGGGTGATACTGCCATGTGTATTAATCCCAACGACCCTAAAAATTCTTGGTTAAAAGGTAAAAAAGTTATTGTACCTCTTGTTAATCGCATAATCCCAGTAATTGAAGATGATTATGTTGATATTGAGTTCGGAACAGGTTGCTTAAAAGTAACTCCTGCTCATGACATTAATGACTACATGTTAGGAGAAAAGCACAACCTTGAGTCAATAGATATCTTCAACGACAATGGTACAATCAGCGAAGCTGCTGGTATGTATGTAGGTATGGATCGTTTTGAAGTCCGTAAACAAATCGAGCACGACCTGCAAGCAGCAAATTTGTTAGAAAAAGTAGAGGCTTATACTAATAAAGTAGGATTCTCTGAACGTAACCCTGACACAGCCATTGAACCGAAGTTGTCAATGCAATGGTTTCTCAAAATGAAACATTTTGCAGACTTGGCATTACCACCGGTTATGAATGACGAAATCCATTTCTACCCCGCAAAATATAAGAATGTTTACAAACATTGGCTGGAAAACATTAAAGATTGGTGCATAAGCCGCCAGTTATGGTGGGGACACCGAATTCCTGCCTATTACCTACCAAAAGGAGGTTATGTAGTAGCTGAAACACCTGAAGAGGCTCTACAGTTAGCCATTGCGAAAACAAATGATCATACACTCACAATTGATCAGCTCAAACAAGACGAAGACGCCTTAGATACATGGTTCTCTTCTTGGTTGTGGCCCATATCACTATTCAATGGAATAAATGATCCTAACAACGAAGAGTTCAACTATTACTACCCCACTAATGATCTCGTAACGGGGCCAGATATCATATTCTTTTGGGTTGCTCGCATGATTATGGCAGGATATGAGTATACTGGAAAAATGCCATTTAAGAACGTTTATTTTACTGGAATTGTGCGTGATAAGAAAGGGCGTAAAATGTCGAAATCGCTCGGAAATTCCCCAGACCCGATTGAACTAATTGACAAATTTGGCGCAGATGGCGTCCGCATGGGTATGATGTTATCAGCTCCTGCTGGAAATGATATTTTATTTGATGAATCCCTTTGTGAACAAGGACGTAATTTCTGCAACAAAATTTGGAATGCATTTCGCCTCGTAAAAGGATGGAATACAGCCCAACAACCACAACCTGAAACAGCTCGACTAGCTGTAGAATGGTTTTCTGCAACATTAAGAAAAAGTGCTGCAGAAATTGCAGACCTTTATAAAAAGTACAGACTGAGCGAAGCTTTAATGGAAGTTTATAGGTTGTTTTGGGATGACTTTTCCAGTAATTATCTTGAAATGATAAAGCCAGACTATGGTAGTGCAATCGATGAACAAACATATACAGAAACGCTGCAATGTTTTGATCATCTACTTCATCTACTTCACCCGTTTATGCCTTTTATTACAGAAGAATTATGGCAACAACTTGCTGATAGGAAAGAAGGTGAAAGTATCATGACCAGTGCACAAACCATTGAGAATCCACACGAAGGAGATGATATTTTACTGAACAATGTTCGCATCGTATGCGACGTCATTTCTGGAATCCGTTCTATTAGGAATCAAAAAAATATTTCTCCTAAAGAACGTTTGCAACTGCAAGTTGTCGGAAAGAATCCAATTGAATCATACAACTGCCTCATTCAACGTATGGCAAACATTGAATCAATCACATCTGTTTCTACCAAAGAAGAAAATACTCAAACTTTCATGGTAGGTACACATGAATATGCCATACCCCTTGCAGGTCTAATAGATATTGAGGCCGAAATAGAAAAAGCCGAAGCTGAATTAAAACACTTGGAAGGATTCCTCCGAGGAATAGAAAAGAAACTTTCCAACGAAAAATTTATTAGCCATGCGCCCCAAGCAGTTGTAGAAATGGAAAGAAAGAAACAACATGATGCAACAAGCAAAATCGCTACATTGAAAGCGACTATAGAATCCTTAAAGGCTGCACAATAATCATTCAAGATCAACACTATAGTTTGCAGGATTAATTTGAAATCCTGCAAACTATATATATAACGCATAACAAAAATATATATCATATGTATTTTGTATCAAAACGCCTCGAAATATCCATAGCTCATCATCTAAAAACATCATATGATAAGCGTTGCCAGCATCTCCATGGTCATAATGCTATTGTAACAATTTATTGTCAATCTGATACACTCAATGAAGACGGGATGGTCATTGACTTCAAAAAAATAAAAGACTTGATTATGCAGAAGTTTGACCATAAATATCTTAATGAAGAATTTGAATTTAATCCCACTGCAGAAAACCTGGCTTATTGGATCTGTCAGGAAATTCCGCAATGCTATAAAGTTAAATTTCAAGAATCTGAAGGGAATATAGCAGTTTACGTCAAAGAAGGTTTCGAAAATTGTTGTCTATAATACATGAAAACCTATAAAATCAACGAAATATTTTATACACTTCAAGGTGAAGGTTTTTACACTGGAACTCCATCTTTATTCATTCGTTTTTCGGGTTGTAACCTACAATGTCCCTTTTGTGATACATCCCATCAATCTTTCCATGAAACGACATTGGATGAGATCATACAAATAGCGACACAATCACCAATTCGCCACGTAGTATTGACAGGAGGAGAACCCGCATTACAAATTGATGAACCTCTGACAACAGCATTACACCATGCTCATAAATTCATTGCAATTGAAACAAATGGTACAACTCCAATCCAAGGAAATGTTGACTGGATTACCCTATCACCAAAAACAACATGGAGCCCACGCCCTTTAGTCATACGAAATTGCAACGAACTAAAAGTTGTTTTCACCAATAAAGATCAGGACTTTTCACAATATCTCAATCTTACTTGTCAAATACGGTATCTTCAACCATGCGACACTCACGATAAAATACAAAACAAGCGAATCCTACAAGAAGCCATTGAATATTGTCTTGAAAATCCACAGTGGAATCTGTCTTTACAAACACATAAACTAATCGGTATAAGATAACAGCTATTATTATTCATCACCACCTAATCACCGTAGATAAAACAACTGTATCAAATACACCTAATATAACCACAAGTTGCAATTCGGTAAAACACATTTCATCTCTATATACTGTATCCCCCAGACGTTTTACCGAATTGCAAGATATATATTATTGATCCAACTTTTCAAGTTCTTGCTCCAGTTCTCGAATTTTCTCTTCCTGTCGTTGTATCATTCTTTGATAAATAACCTTATCTACATTGCTTTTATCCCGATCGCTATTTCGTTTCATTTCTGATAATAATTTTCGTGCCTTATCCAAATCACACTTTCCCTACTACGCTGTCCAGCTTGACCTGTTTCATAAGATTGCACGGGATTCTGAATCTGATTTGGGGCTAAACTTTGCGACATTACCTGCAATGCCTGTGCCTGCTTATTCAGAAGTTGCATGTACTGCTGTTCTTCCATTGTTTTTTTAGCTTCTATAAGCTCATCTAATTTGGCAATCCATTCATATACATCAATACGATCTGGATTAATTTCAAGTATCTTTTTATATTGTTCTTTAGACTCTTCCAAATAACCATCCTGCTGCAAAAGCGTCGCATAAAGACTATAATAATACTCATTGCCTTGTAAAGCCAAAGCTCTTTGCACATTTACTGTTGCAGCTTCATACTGTTTCATTTTCTGCTGCAAAAAAGCCAGAAAATACAAAGCATCGGCAAATTGCGGATTGATCTGTGAAGCTTCTTTAAAATCTTTTATTGCCTTACTGTAACGTCCTAAATTACTGAGCGATACACCTCTATAAAACAAAGCCATATAATGTTGAGGATAGCGGGTAAGTGTTCTATCAAACAATAAAACAGCCTGCTCATTTTTTCCTTTCTGCAAAGCCTCAACCCCCTTCTCATAATTACGATCCGCAACAGAAACAGCCTTCTCACCAAGCTGCATTTTTGTTCTTTGCTCTCTCCCCGATTCTACCAACTTTATAGCAAGCATATGTTTATCCTTCTGAATGGCCTCGTTAAGTTTTTTAAGTAAGTCCTTGTTTGCATTGATATAAGCAAACCTCCCGATATCCCTGCCGATAGTATAAATCCCCCCAGACGACCGACCCACACCACGAATCGTATATTGCTTAATTTCTTTACCTTCACAATCCAATATCGAAAATGAAGCCTCATTTATCACCTTTATTCCAACAAACGGACACCCCATCAAATTGGCATACATAATTGTACATATACTAGGCAAAAGATACCACGAATTATTTTTCAATTTAATATCAATGCTATTACACCGAATATAGCCAAAATTATCGGGAACTGAAATTAAAAAATTATTTTCCTGATTTTTACGAAACATCTTTTTCATGTCATCATAAAATACATCTGCATAAGAAATAAGTGACGTTGTTTTTGTTAATTTGAAGTCATCTTTAAATTCCTGTCGTTCAGGCATTATTGGATAAAATCGTGGTAAACTAACCATCGATGATTCTGTCCTGGGAGTTAACATTTCTTCTGTAACTCTTGTTGCACACGAAGCAAAAAGAATACTCCACAAACAAACGCTTGCAATAACAAGCAATCCCGATAAATGTGTTTTTCTCATAGATTGTTTTTTTAGATTTTGACCCATAGAAAAAATGCATAGAATATAAGATTCGATCTATAGCTATTTTCTCATTTTCATACAGTAAGATGATGATCTTTGAATTAAGAGAATGAATTTGCGTTAAATATACACTTTTTCCTACTTATTCAGATAAATATTAGTTTTTTTTCTCACACTTCTGTAAAAAAACGAGCAAGCCTTTAAACTATTGGGAAAAAGAAATGTGAGGAATCAAGCACTATAAAACATTTTATCCTATAGAAAATACTCTATTAGACTTCTGAACAATAAAAATAGCCAACGCTGTTACAATCTTCTTGACGTTAACACCGCGATGGCTATTTTTATTGTTTTAACCTCTGATCAACAATAAGTTACGGAAGAATGACTTTCTCAGTCTTTGTGTGGTTTCCATCGGACACCTTTACCAAATAGATGCCCTTGTTCAATTGGCTGAGGTTGAGCAAAAGTGTTGCACCTGAAGCTGAACCTGACACAGAAGCTACTTGAGTACCTGACAAGCTATAAACCGTGGCCCGCACGAGTCCCTCAAAACCTTGGGTACTGATATGGCACTGACGGCCGCTGAGGCTCACCATGGAAGATGAGGAGATTGTAGCGGACGAAATACCCACCATCTGATCCGGCTTCTGATAGATACGCACATAATCCACAAGATAATAGAACGGCAACTTGCTCTCGTCAATCGTACCGCCGTTGTCGCCTCCCAAAGCCAGATTCAGCAGTAAGTACTGCGGGGTGTGGAAGGGGTTGTCCACCAAATGCCAGCTACCCTGATTGATGGTGCGCGATAGGTTGCAAATAGTGATGAGTTCGTCGTCCAGATAGAGCTTAATGGACTCCTCATCCCAATCCATGCGCCAGGTATGGTAAGCATCGGCCCAATTGGTATCCTGCTTCATCCAATAACCGGAAACAGGCGTACTACGAGCTTCCCAAATGCCCTGCCAGCGCACACTGGATCCCCACACCAGGTTAGCCAGCGTCTTGTCCTTGTAATACTCCATAATGTCAATCTCACCGGATGAAGGCCACTCACCGGTCACGCTCTCGTTACCCAGCATCCAAATGGCCGGCCACGAACCGGAATAGAATGGAATCTTGGCACACACCTCTACACGACCATACAGCCAGTCATGCTTGCCTGCGGTAGAAACGCAGGCCGAGGTGTAGTCAATATATTGACGAGACTTCTTCCAGTCGCTGCTGCCGGCCTCATACCACGGGTTGTCGCGATGCTCTTTGCGAGCCTCAAACACCAGATTACCATCTTTCTTATATACATTGTCGGACTGATACCACTGATCCTCATGATTACGCACGAATCCTGTTTCAAAATTCCAATCCTTTTCATCCAAAGAGCCATTCTCGTTAAACTCTTGCTCCCATACAACCTGATAGTCAGACCTATCACTTGACGTTTTACTTTCCCCCTGTGCCAGTTCATCATCCGTCACCGGAATAATCTGCCATGACGAGGCACTGCCGTAGTTACGAGAATTCCACGTGACCATCACGCCGTAATCATTTTGTGCATGAATCGGATTACCTCCCGGCGTGTAAATCAGAAACGATTTGTCCTGCCCCAGCGACTCGATCTGGAAAGTGGTGTAGTCACCCGTGGTGGCCACGCCCCGCACCTTGCCGGAATTGCTGCCGTTGCTCGTGGCGTGCAGATAAAGCCCCGTAGCCTTGTTGCGCAGCAGGTAGGTATTATCGTCGTCTGCCGTTTTTACGAACTCCCACATCGCGTTCTCGTCAATAGTCTTATCGCCCCAGCGCAGCCAAGCCCCTTCAGTAGGTTTGGTGTTGTAGACCACCTTGCCATTGCAATACGACGGACCAGTGGATACGAGGAAATAAAACTGTCCCTCCGTAACGCTCGCCATGCTCTGGCGATATTCCGTCATGGCAACCTTCAGCTCCTCCACGGTCTGTGACTGCTCAATGGCTGCCTCCAGCTTGTCGCGACTGGCCTGGGGGTATGTTCCCGGCGCCGTACCTGCCTCCGTCTAGCTGAGCAGCGTGCGGGCCTCGTTGCGGGCTACGCTCAGTGCCACGTTGTTCACGTCTACCTCCTCTATCTGAAAGAGGTTGCCGGGGTCGGTGGACTGTTCCCAGTTGGTCAGGCGGAACTGCTCCGTATTCAGGCACTGATTGACCATCTGTCCACTGGCATCAATTAAGTTGTAAAGATTCTTGCTCTCCACCATCTGCAACTTGAAACCCGTTTCCGGTGTTGAAGCCGTGCTGCGAAAATACTTGTCGGCAGCCGCCTTCTCACTAAGATAAAGTCCCGCCTGACGGTTCAGCATATTCAGCTGGCCATTCGGACTCGCCACAAAACACCACATCTGACTGTTGGCATACGTAACGGCACTACCCGTCACGTAATCCCCCTCCCCCGCGCAGGTCAAGTGGAGGTTATCCCGCTCAGGCGTCGACAGAACATACCACACAGTGTCGTTCGCCACGGTTAGTTTCGGAAAACTCTGCTGGGCACATACCGTTACTGACCCACAACTCGTCAACAGTCCGAGAGAAAGTAAAATTGTTTTTTCATAAACTTCTGCTGTAAGATTAATCGGATATATATTTACAAACATACACTTTTTCTGGCAAAATCCATCCTTCATTTCCTCTTTTTTCGACATCATCAGCCCCTTTTCTCGTTCTTTTCTACCCTATTTTTATAGAAGCCATCTCGTGAAAACAAGAAGGCACCTAATTTATTCTCCAATCCGTGGAAGTTTTTTTCAAACCACCCTTCGAAACATAAGAGATTTACCACGTTGAAATCCATAAAAAACAGAGGGAAACCGTATGCCGGAAAGAACTGAAATACGGAAACAGTGGCGGAGATTTTTTGGTAACTTTGCAAACACTTAAATTATATAACAAAGATGACAAGCAGAATTTACGAAGAGCGATTGGGGACCG
>ERZ779681.218-NODE-218-length-22614-cov-2.18343_pt1 | contig 22614 bp, 37 predicted proteins | sample MGYA00511905_ERZ779681 | MGnify/ENA primary metagenome ERZ779681 (study PRJEB29588, sample SAMEA2144578) | human gut metagenome | biome: human gut; feature: human-associated habitat; material: faeces | place: Denmark | collected 2008/2010 ... | reverse complement strand
TCCAGTTGGCCGCTTAATGCGGCCTCTGGCTTTTAAGTAAAGGAGGATGTCAGATGGCAACGTTAGAACAAATCGCAAAGGAATACGGTATGGCAATGGATTACATGGACCCGAACACAGGTAACATCTACAGATTGACTGATGCAATCGATGATGGTGAAGGAAATTTGCTTGTACCGATAACTGCTCCATACGGTGACAGTATTTTGCTTGGCTATGCTAAGATGCAAAAGCCAGAATAGGAGGAAGCAACATGGCAAGAAAACAAAAAGGAAAAGTGCTGATAAATGTCAATGACATCATCGGCAAGCGCTTAGGTAAGCTTGAAGTCATAAGTTATGCAGGACATCATTACGATGCAACCCATGGTGGTGACAGAATGCGTCACTACTATAGAGTTCATTGTGACTGTGGTACTGAGAAGATAGTGCAGAGAGGACAACTTACAAGTGAGATTGTTCATAGCTGTGGTTGTGGAAGGAGGGGAAGACACAATGGTAATTAAAATTAAGAAAATAAGAAAAACAGAAGAATTTTGGTTTGAAGATTGTATATGTTGCGGAAAGGATATGGACGACATTGTTGATGAAGGTGATGATTTTTATGAAATACAATTCATCAAATCTAAAAGCAAAATCACAATGTGCAAAAAATGCTTTGAAGACTTTGTTAAAGATATGAATAAAAACAAAGAAAGAGATGAAAGCACTCGTTATATGGGTTTAAGAGACAAAAGAATTGATGTACCTATTGCAACTTTAGATGAAATAAAATCAGACAATTGGATAACTAACAAAGAGGCTTGCGAACGTTATGGAAGAACAAGGTCAACAATAGATACATTAAGAAGACGAGGCATTGTTGATGCAAAACGTTTGCCAGGAACAAATGTAATTCAAGCAAATAAACTAGATTTTCCTCATGAAGGCTATATTTATAGCGTTGAAAGCTTAAATAAATATTTTGAAAGCAAAGCGAGGTAATTTAATGGCAATTAAGATGCGAAATAATACCAAGCCTGATGCAATCTGCTGTGAATGTGGTGAAAGCCAAAAAGAAGTTCTGAATATGTTTGACATATGCATTGGTGGTAATATTTTCACAATCTGTGATGTGTGTAACGAGAAGATATTCAGTAAATGCTTGAGTGCAGAGGTCATGAAGAATGGCCGAGTAAAATCACAGCAAGACATGGCAATCATTCGTAAGCGTAAAAGTAGAATAGGCCTCCGTTCTGGAGGTGAATATAAATGATAGACTTCAGTAAGATGCCTTGCATCTACTGGTCTGATTCAACTAAGATTAGTTATTTGCAAAGGCGCATAATCGTATACAGCATTATGTATTACGAACAAAATGAGAGTTGTGTGTCTGACCAGTATTACGACAGTATATCCCATCAACTGGTTGAATTGCAAAGAACATGTGACCCTGCAGAGTTCAGGCGTTCAACATACTACTATGCAATGTATGACTTTGATGGAAGTACAGGCTTTGACATTCCGTCAAGGCTGACTAAATACGACCGTGAATATCTGACAAACATCGCATCTCATGTGTACAAGCAATGGAAGGATTCGACCACAATGGAACAAAGAAGGAGGGCACTAAATGCTAACACTAAAGGATTTAGATAATCGAGTTTACAGTGGTAAGATTTGCTCAGAGTTTAGCTACATTCTGAAAGACGATAAAGGGAAACCAAAGTTCAGAGCAAACTTCGCAAGAGGTCAGGAAGAGAATGAATGGCAAATGCGTATTGTGTTAGACAGAACACGAGATGCTGATAGTCAGGTATACACATTCGGGTATATCATGCCTAAGTCAAACCTACCGCTTGAGCTGATTGCAGCAACTGGTCTCAAATACTTTCAGCTATATCTTAAGGAAGAGATACAAACCAAGTCTGAATATGACTTTATGCTTGGTGATGTGTTAAAGGGTATGTAAGTATGAAGAGGTCAGGTAAGTTCTATAGAAAGAATGAAGCAGAGGTAATGGAATCCCTTGGTTTGAAACCTACAAAGAACTCAGGTTCCGGTTGGGTTGAAAAGGAAGATGGTCAATCAGAAGAAGTTATTTGTCAGTTAAAATCAACTGATGCCGAGAGTATTAGAATACATAAAAAGGACTTAGATACATTGAGCTACAATGCAGCTGTTGCTCACAAACTACCTGTGTTTGCGATTCAATTTCTGCAGTCCAATGAGGTTTACCTGCTGGTTAAGCCAGATATGCTTTGTGAAGCAGCTCAATATATCGAGACAGGAGAATACACCAGTGCAAATGCATTTATAGGTGTTGATTTAAGCGAGCATGAAGATACGACTACTGTTGGTGGTAGGACAATCAAATCAAGCTCAAGAGCACGTAAGCAATTCAACGAAGAAAATGAGAAACGATTCAAAAAAGAAAAGAGGTCAGCGACATGAAAGTAAAGGTCAAAGAGGTAGTGAAATACGGTGGCCATAGCTTATCAGCTAATGGTTCAGTTAACTTCACACTTAAGGCTCAGTATTCTGAGCTTTCCAATACAATTCAGCTTATGCAGATGCTCAACAATGATGTGAGTATCAAAGCTAAAATCCCTGGTGGTAGTCCTATGAAGCTTGGATTCTTCAGGGTAAAACAGATTGTTATCGATGGTGATGGTGAATCCACAATCAAGTTCAATGGTCTTAATGACTACATCGAAATGGACAATCTGAATTTGCTTCCTTTGAACTCTGACGAAAACAAAGAGTTTGTTGTTCTTATGGAGGCTGAAATCGAAACAGACGAAATGGAGGACATTGAAGATGGCGAAGAGTAAGATTGAGTACCATGAGCTTTCCAGAGCTAAGGTAACCGATTCGAGGAATATTGTTATTTCTAACTGTTCCAAAGGTGGCTTCACAATTGCTCAGCAGCTTGAAGCCAAGGAAAACGACAAGACTACTTCGGTATTTATGAAAGGTGCATTCCATGTTGAAGATATTCATGGTTTGTATAACCTTAGAGATGCAGTAAATCTTGCAATCAAAATTTCTGAGGAAAATTCCGAAGATTCAGATGCATGGGACGAGTAAAAAGTTCAAAATATTTTCAAAAACTTTCAAAAAGCCTATGTACAAATGGTAAGTAACCTGGTATAATATATTCAAGAGGTGGAGATTAGGAAACCTCAATCCTACTTCCACAACTTGAAAGTAAGTCCTGAGTTCAGGAGAAAACATCAATCAAAAATCAAAACATGTAAAGGAGAAATCAAAAATGGCAAAGAATTACACTTTCAATGAAGCAGTTAAGATTATCGCAAAGGGAACTGACCTGGAGGCAATTACCGACATCGGTAGACGTTATCCGGTTCTGGCACACAAGATTGCAGTTGTTACTGCTAAGGCTGGTGAGGAGTTTGTTGACCTTATGGGTTACATGCCTGATTACCTCACTGCAAACAAGGTGAATACAGCTATCAAAGCTGGTATTACTGAATCTGATTCTGATGAGGATGCTGAGGACACTGAAGCTGAAGCTACTACCGAAGATGCAGGTGAGGATGCAACTGAGGCAACTGCTCAGTGGGATGAGTCCATGAGTGCTAAGCAGCTTTGGGACATCCTTGGTAAGGCTGGTAAGAGAAAGCTTGCTAAGTCTACTAAGAAGGCTGACCTGGTTGAAGCTTGTAAGCAGGCATTCGGTGCAGCTACTGAAGCTGAGGCTAATCCTTATGAAGGTAAGTCCGCTATAGAGCTCTTCAAGGAGTGCAAGGCTCGTAAGATTAAGGCAGCTCCTAAGAAGCCTGCTAAGTTCTACGCTGACCTGCTTATCAAGGACGATGCTGCAAAGGCTGAGGCTACTAAAGCTGAATCTGAGGAAGATGATGACTGGGGCGATGAAGAGGCTGAGGCTCCTAAGAAGGAAGATAAGAAGGCTGCACCTAAGGCATCTGCTAAGGGTGGTAAAGCTAAGGCTGCTAAGAAGGCCGAGGCTGAGTCTGAGGACGACGAAGACTGGGACATTTAATGTTCAGTCGGTATATGAATCCGCCTAAATAGATAGCCGTAAGCTGGGTATGTGTGAGAGGCATGTACCCAGCTTATACTTGTTTTAAGGAGGTACAAGCTGTACTATGAAAACAGAGCAAATTCTAAACCTTGACTACAGAAAAGAAGAAAGTCAAGAGATAATTCAGAAGGTGTTGAGGAAAATCAAACCACTTTCTAAATACTCAGATGAGAATAACATTCCCATTGAAGCAATTGAAAAGCTTATTCGTGTGTTGGTTCAAAAATATGAAATCACACCGCAATGGATGACGATGTCGTACTTCGAACCGATTCTTGGTATTTACTCTATCGGTGTAAAAACTACAACAGAGCATGAGTGGTTAGGAACAGTCTATGGTATGTGTCTGTATGAGGTGTTTGCCAAGCTTGCAATTAAGATGTATTCAGAAGTAAAGTCTGGCAAAATACCGGTAAGGACAGCTACCAAAGAGGAAAAGGAAAGAGAACGACTTGCAAAGAAAGCTGATGCTAAAATGGCTGAAGCTGAAGATGATGACGAAGATTGGAGTTAAGGAGGAAGAACCATTGAGAGTAAGAATCTTTACAGATGGTGCTTGCTCAGAAAATCCTGGCCCAGGTGGATGGGCTGCAGTCTTCAATACAGCAAGCAAATGCTCAACGATTAGTGGTAATGAAAAGATGACCACAAACAATCGTATGGAGCTTAAAGCTGTAATTGAAGCATTCAAGAAGGTGCTGAGTAAGAATCTAAGTAATGCCGAATATGAGTTGTATTCTGACAGTGCTTATGTTGTTAACTCAATCAATAATGGCTGGATTGATAAATGGCAACAAAACAATTGGAAGACAACTAAAAACGATGATGTAAAGAACAGAGATTTGTGGGAGGAACTTGCATTCCTTAGAAACAGAACAAGGTCTCTTGGTATTTACATAAAAATCATAAAGATTAAAGGTCATGCCGGCAACACCTTCAATGAGCTGGTTGATAAGCTGGCTAAAGAGGAATCACTCAAAGCAAAGGAAGGTGTTGACTATGATTAAGTACTCAAGAGAGTTTTACAAGAAATCATTCACAGCCGATACAATGAAATCGGCATACATGTCGGCTGTGAAATGGTATTCAACAAATGTATTAAGTAAAGCTGAATTTGTGAATGTTCAGGTGCAATTCATCAAAGAGGACAAAGGCGAATATCCAACTATTACGATACATTTGTTTGCAGTTCAGGACGGAGAAAACGATGTAATGTCTCAGCATTGTCAGTGCTGTAAAGAGATGCATCACAGCTTCTTCATAAACGAGGACACACATTGCGATAGATGTAGTGCTGCTGGTTTTCAAAGACGTCTTGAAGAAAAGATAAATATAAAAATGAACTACTACAAAGAAATGCTTAGAAAGCGATTGGAGGAATAAACATGAAGAGATTCTTTAGTATTATGGGTGCAATCATTGTTGATGTTGTACGAGCTGTTGATTATTTCATTACAAGCAACCTTAGGAATTTTGCTTGGATTTTGAATTTCATTCTTCCGTATCTGATGTATATCGTAGGTCAGAATGTATGTGCAACAAGAGGTTACCTTGGTGTAGGTGGTGAGCTGTTCATACCGGTTGTATTTTGTGTGATTACATACGTACTTCGTTCTTATGCAAATAAGATTGGTAAAGGCACAACAATTCCGGTACCTGATAAGAGATTCACTGAGGTTGATGATTATGGTGAAGTATCTATCCCGAACAATCGTATTCAGGAATTGATTCTGTACTTGGCTGACCTTGAGGACTGGCTTGAACGTAAAGGCCTGTTATAATCCAGAAGTTATCCAGATTGTCCCAGATTTAATTTTAATTATTAAGGTAAGGAAATATATACCTTATAAATAAAAATCAATCTGGGGTCATTCTGGAATCCCTGGTGATATACTAAAAAGTAAAGGAGGAAATCAAATGGCAGCATGGGAATACTTTACCAGTCAAAAACAATGGGAAGCCTATCTTAAAGACTTGTTAAAGACTAACGACAAAGCATTACTCAGAGCTATTGTGTTAGTGTATGACAATCAAACACCTGAAGAGAAAGACAAAGGTGAAAGCATTGAGGACAATTGCATTGGATTCAGCAAAATCGATGCCAAAGAGATGGGAGACATTGCAAGAAAGATAAAAGCCAATAAGGCACTAACAAAAGGGGAACTTGCTAAATCACGTAATAAGATGCAGAAATACTGGAAGCAATTGATGATTATCAGCAAGAAGCAGGCAGAGGCCAAGAAATTGCAGGAGCAAAAAGAATTAGAGGCCAAGTTGGCAGAAGAGGAATTGGCAGCTCAGAAAGAAGATGCAGAAAAGCTTGAGAGATTCAGACATGACATTGAGACATTACGTAAGTGTTCAGAAGAAGGAATCTCATGTGAGTATGGTATCTGCGATGAGTGTCCTATCACAACTGGTTTTCAGCTAAGGTTTAAGTGTTAAGAGGAACGGAGGAACAACATGAAAAAGTCACAATACATCAAGCAAAGACGCATTCAGCAAAGAAATCTTGAAAGGGTAATGTGCAAGAACATGATATGGCATATAATTATTATTACTATTATAATGATTATAGCGTTATGTGACATGCCAAGAGTAGTAATTGCTGAAAAGGAAGACACATCAAAAAGTGTAAGTGAATCTTATAGCAATAAGACCACAACACCTTATGTGTCTAATCTGGTTACATTTGAGCCTCAAACAGAAGAGGAATCAAGTGAGGTTGAAGTTGATTACTATCCTGAGTTTACATACAGCAAAGACTGGTCAGCAAAAGAAAGCTATTTGCTGGCAAGAATTGCAATGGCAGAAGCCGAGGGATGTAACACTCAAACCAAAACACTAATCATTATGTGTGTACTAAATCGTGTGTGGTCTGATGAGTTTCCTGACACAATTGAGGAAGTAATATTTCAGGAAAATCAGTTTAGTCCTATTGACAACGGACGATGGGATAGAGTTGAGCCAAACGAAGACTGTTATGAAGCTGTAAAGGTAGTTATGGAAGCTAAGTATGACTACAGTGGTGGTGCAACATACTTTGAAAACTGTGCTGATGAAGATAACTGGCATAGCAGAAATCTTGAGTTTCTATACGAATCAGAAGGAATCAGATTTTATAAGTAAGGAGTGAATTGGAGTGAATTTAAGTGGCAAACGAAAATATTCAGGTTGAAATTCTTAGGAATCCAACCAAAGCAGACTGGGCAAGGTGTAAAGAACTGGCATTGAATACTATGGGTAAGAAGTATGCCGGTAAAGAGGTGACCGATGAGTGGAAGAGGCAGATTCTCAAAGCTCAGCATTCACCTATCAGAACGTTGATGTTCACAATCAAGTTGACTATTCCATATTTTGCATCAGTGCACCTGGTACGTCATAAGATTGGCATTGAGCATTACGTTCAGTCTCAAAGAAATGACAGGCAAACTATGTATGATAGAGAGCTTGCACCACAGAATGCAATGGTAAGTCACATCATTGATGTAAATGCAGAACAGCTCATGTTCATGTCACATCGTAGACTGTGTGGTATGGCTGATGCAACTACCAGATACATCATGACACAAATCTGTAAGGAGGTTGAAAAGGTCAACCCTGAATTTAAGGGCTTTCTTATTCCTATGTGTGAATATCGTCATGAGTGTCCAGAGTTTAAGAGCTGTGGTTACTATAAGGAGCACAACAATGAGTAACAGAGCAGCACGAAGAGCTGCAGCAAAACAAGGTAAGGTTGTACCAAAAGAGAAAGTCTACACATTGACCGAATCACAAATAGCTGATATGCTTGCAAAGGAAAGACGTAAAGCTTATGAGGAAGCCAGTAAGATAGCAGGTCAGAAATCTGTTGATATTGCTTGGCAGCTCATGTTAGCTATTCCTTGTGAGGTATTGCTTGGTGATGGTTACTGGCCTAAGACAGCAAAGAAGAGATTGCCAAAGTTTGTTGATGACTGCTTAAGCTTATATGATTCTTATAATGCTGGTGTATTGACATTGGCTGAATTAAGAGAGGACCTCTGGAAATGGGGAGGCGTTAAGCTTGAGGTGGATGAATCAGTAAAGGATGCATGATAATTCCAGGATAATTCAGAATGACTTCTGGTTAACTTTATTGGATATTTAATATAAATCCATATAAAACAAATCGGATTCATTCTGGGTTATCTGGTGACCTTCTGGAATGGCCTTAAAATAAACCAGCCTGATGCTGATAAAATAAAACTGAAAAATCTTCAAAAACTTTTAAGAAAAGGGTGTACAAACCTATTTGATTGTGGTATAATTTAATCAAGGTTAAGGAATGAACCTAACCGAAACCAAAAATCAAATTAAGAGTTCAGGAGGACAAAGTGATGAAGAAAATCAATGAAATGAGTGTTAAGGAATTACGTGAGGTTGCTAAGGAGTTAAACATTGCAGGTCGTTGGGATATGACTAAGGCACAGCTGGTTGAGGCAATCGAGAAAATTGAGAATGAGAAAAAGGCTGCAAAGCAAGTTAAAAAGGAATCCAACAAAGAAAAAGCAATGCGTATTCAGAGAGCATTTGTTGAGGTTGGTGATACTCGTAAGGAAGCTTACAGATACATCACAATCACAGTTAAGAATGCAGAGGAATCCAAAGCTGCAGATTATATCGATGCTGTATGTGCAAAGATGCAGGAAATGGATGAGGAATTTGAAGCTGAATACACAGCACTGAGATGTCCTGATTATGATGAGACTACAAAGTCTTACACAGATATGATTAGCTTCACAAAAGCTGCAGGTAAGATTGCAGTTCAGAGACAGTATGTTGGTAAGCTGATGACTAAAGCTATGGCGGCATTAAAATAAGGTAAAGCGTAAGCAAACCAAATTGTTAAAGAGGAACGAGCTTGGATGAAATATTCCAGGCTTTGTTCTATTTTGGAGGAAAGGAGAACGCAACACAATGGCGTCAGAAAAGAAAACAAAAAATGAATGCATTGCCACAGAGTGGTTGGAAGAAGACAATCTGATGCTGTTGGAATGCTGGGCAAGAGATGGATATACATATCAAGATGTAGCAAATGCAATTGGTATTACAACTAAGACATTGAAGCATTGGAGAGATACATATCCTGAAATTGCAAAAGCCCTTAAATCTGGTAGAGAGATAATTGACTATAAGGTGGAAAATGCTCTTCTTAAATCAGCTTTAGGGTATCATACAAAAGAAGTAAAGGTGACTACAACCATTCGATTTGGTAAAACAGTAGAGACAATTAAAGAGGTGACAGATAAAGAACAAGCACCAAACGTTTCTGCTATTCAGTGTTGGTTGTATAACAGACTTCCTAATAAATGGAAAAAGAATAGAGACCAGCTTATTGAGTTGAATGATGAAGATACAAAGATTCAAGTGACAGTAACAAGGGCAAGTATGAGTCAGTCGACTAATGCTCAGCATGATGAAACAGTAGAGGATAAAGAGTGGCAAGATGGTCTTAGTACAATGAATCAGTCGATTGAAATTAGAAATATGACAGAGGAAGAGAAGGCAGAGGCTGCTAAGAAAAAGGCTCAAACTAATGAGCAGAGTGGGTCAAACGTTCTAACTAAAGTGGAGAATGAAGCATCTGATGAAGATTTAGACTATTGGCCTGATGATTGGGAAGATGAAGAAGAAGAATGGGAGGACTAAACTATGAAGGTGACAAAAGCTGTTAGTCCGGCATTCGAGGACTTCTTATTCGATTGGGACTATGAACGATATTTGCTTATTGGTGGTTATGGTTCAGGTAAGTCATATCACATTGCATTCAAGATAATCTTAAAGCTGCTTGAGGAAAAGCGTAAGGTATTGGTTATCAGAGAGGTGTATGATACTATTCAGGAATCTTGCTATGATTTGATTTGTGAGATACTTGATGATATGGGACTATTGACTACTGACCCAAAGGAATTTAAGCGAAGACAAAACAGAGTCCTGGCATTGAAAAGCCCACTAAGGTTCAGGTTCAAGAATGGCAGTCAGATAATTTTCAAAGGAATGGACAAGCCTGAAAAGGTAAAATCTATCAATGGTGTTTCTATCGTCTGGTTGGAAGAGTGTTCTGAGATTAAGTATGAAGGCTACAAAGAATTGCTTGGTCGTATTCGTACACCAAACGTAAGTATGCACTTCATCTTAAGCTGTAACCCTATCGGTAGAGACAATTGGGTGTATAGACATTTCTTTGTAAGACTGGATGATGAAGGTCAAGAACATGTCATGGTGGATGAGGATAAGTTCTATGAAAAGAGATGCATCATTCACGATGGTACATACTACCACCATAGTACACCAGATGATAATTCTTGGTTGCCTTGGCAGTACATGAAACGACTGGATGACCTTAAGAACTATGACTATCCATTATATATGGTAGCTCGTTGGGGAAGATTCGGTGCAACCGGTACAAGAGTATTGCCTCAGTTTCTTATTGCAAAAGACCCGGCAACATTTAGGAAAGCAATTGAGAGACTTGGTCCTGAGAATCAGTACTTTGGCTTTGACTTTGGTTTTGAGGAATCATTCAATGCTGTTATCAGTATGAGTGTGGATTTGAAGAACAGTATCTTGTATATATGGGATGAAATCTATATGAACCATGTGACAGATGATGTGTTTGCAAATCAGCCAGAGATGCAGAGCTTAAGGCGAAGAATAAACGACCTGAACAATGCAGGTCATAACAAAATGATTGTGGCCGATAATGAGGACCCTAAAGCAATTACTTACTACAGGCAAAACGGGTTCAGGATTCGAGCTTGTAGAAATAAGTTTGCAGGTTCAAGGTTATCTAATACAAGAAAGGTAAAACGATTTAGAAAAATCGTAGTAAGTCCTAAGTGCAAGAATGTCATAAGAGAGTTAAAGGACTTGACTTATAAGAAAGATGCAAAAGGAAACGTTATCTATGACCAGTTTAATATTGACCCGCACTCTTTCTCAGCTATCTGGTATGCACTTGATATAGTGACAGTTGCTGATGTTAAAGATAAGGACTTCAATAGTAGAGCTGGTTGATTATGAAAGGAGGAACGAAACATGTTCAAGAATTGTGTGTTTAAGGCTGATGTGAATACTGCTAAGTGGCTTAAGGCTGCTGGTGTTCGTGCAATCAAGACTGTTGCTCAGACTGCTATCGCAACTATTGGTGCATCTGCTACCATGGGCGAAGTGAATTGGGTAATGGTTGGTAGTGCTAGCCTACTTGCCGGTGTGGTAAGTATCTTGACTAGTGTTGCTGGTATTCCTGAAGTGAAGGAAGGTGAGTAACATGGCTAAGTGTGGTGGTACTAAGAAAGGTGGCAAGAAAGGTAAAGGAGGCCGAAAGTAATGGGTAAACAAGGAATCGACATCTCAAAATGGCAAGGCTCAGTTGACTTCAATAAAGTAAAAGCTGATGGTATTCAGTTCTGCATCTTTAGGGAAGGTTATAGACGAGCTATTGATGGCCAGTTCATTGAGTATGTCAAAGGAGCTAAAGCGGCAGGTATTCCTATTCTTGGTGTGTATCATTTCATTTATGTAGATGGTGCAACTATTGCTGAGAATGCAAATGCTTGTATTGCTAATATGAAAGCTGCTGGTCTTGACCCAACTAATACCTGGATTTTTGCAGACCTTGAATATGATACGTGGACTAAAGCCGGTGTTAAGGTTACCAAGGCATTGTGTACTCAGTATACAAAAGAGTTCCTTGATACTCTTAAGGCTGCTGGTTGTAAAAAGCTTGGTATCTATTCGAATCTGGATTACTATAAGAACTATTACGATTGGGCTCAGCTTTCTGAGTATCGTAAGAATCTTTGGTTGGCAGATTATACTGGTGGTCCTGATGTTGAGTGTGTAATTCAGCAGACAGGTAGCACAGGCAAGGTAAGCGGAATCAATGGCAACGTTGATATGGACACTCTCTACGAAGAGAGCATGCTTTCTAACGATGGTGAAAAGGAGGATGCTAAGGTGGGAGTTACAGCTCAAGACGTATTGAACGTAATGCGTAGTTGGATTGGGTATAGTGAAGCGAATGGTAAGTACATTGAAATTTTGAATGTGTATAACAGTCATAAACCGTTGGCTCGTGGCTATGCTATTAAACCAAGCGATGAATGGTGTGATGCTACTGTATCAGCTGCAGCTATTAAAGCAGGAGCAGTTGATCTAATCGGTACTGAGGTTGGTGTTGAAAAGCATGTAGACATCTTTAAGAGGAAAGGCATCTGGATTGAAGATGGTTCGATTAAGCCTCAGGCGGGTGACATTATCGTGTTTAACTGGGACGATAGTTCTCAGCCGAATGATGGCTGGTCTGACCATATTGGTTATGTTGAGCAGGTAAGTGGGAACACAATTACTTGTATTGAAGGAAACATGGGTGAGAAGGTTGGACGAAGAACTATCAATGTAGGATGGGGTTACATCAGAGGGTTTGCTCGTCCTAAGTATGCATCTGGTGGTGTTGCTCCTAAACCTAATCCTGATAAGTCTATTAGTGAGGTGGCTCAGGAAGTTATTCAGGGTGCGTGGGGTAATGGTGATGCCAGAAAGAATGCGCTAACTGCAGCTGGTTACGATTATGTCAAAGTTCAGGCTGAGGTGAATCGTATTCTTGGTGGTGGAAGCACTACACCTAAGAAATCTGTAAATGAACTTGCACAAGAAGTTATTGCTGGTAAATGGGGTAATGGCGACGCTCGAAAGACAGCTCTTACAAATGCAGGTTATGACTACAGTGCAGTTCAGAAAGAAGTAAATCGCATTTTTGGTGGTGTAAATACAAAGTCTATTGACACATTGGCTCGTGAGGTTATCCAGGGAAAATGGGGTAATGGCAGTGAGCGCAAAAACAGGTTAACTAAAGCTGGTTATGATTACGACAAAGTTCAAGCTCGTGTGAATCAGCTTCTATAAGTTTAAGGAGGTAATGGAAGATGGCTAGTGAAGAAGCTAAGGTCATTGAGGCCGAGAATAGTACTGAAGTCTTGACAGCTTTCAACCGTATTCCTTATGCATTGATAAACGCAGAAGTTTCAGGTGCAGCAAAGGACACTTTGGACGAGCTGACACAAATCTGCAAATACTATAAAGTGTATAAGAAAGGTGCAAGTTTTACTGTTGAGGGTACGAACGGCGATTATGTGCCTGCCAAGCTTAATTATAAGATGGCCGCATCCCTTATCAATAAGGAAGCGAGGTTCCTCTTTGCTGAGCCACCTGATATTACGGTTGAGCCGAAAGGCGATGTTGGTAAGATTACCGAAGATGCAAAGAATGCATTGACAGTTATGAACGACTTGGTCAAGACAGTTCTTGATAAGAATAACTTTGAGGAAGCCCTTATCAAGGCAGCCAAGGATTGTTTCATTGGCAAACGAGTTGCTGGTCTGGTAAACTTTAATGAGGATGATGGAGTGACAATCACATTCCTTCCCTCTACACAGTTTATCTACGACACAAAGGTAGGCAATCCGAATATAATAACCAAGTTTGTGTGTTTCATTATCGTAAAGGACAGCATTACATTGAGTGAGAAACGAATCTTCAAAAAGAAGTTCGAGCTTGTCGATGATGTGGTATATCTGGAAGAAGTTCTTTACGATGGAGCCGGCAAGGAATTGGAGGTTGTGACTGAATATCAGGAAACTCTGATGCCTATGATTCCGGTAAGTATCTTCATCAATGATGGTCTGTCTGGTGAGGATAAAGGTGAATCTGAAATTGAAATTCTGCAGGACGATGAATCTTGGTATAGTAAGTTGTCCAATGCAGATATTGATGCTCAGAGAAAATCAATGAATCCTACGAAGTACACTGTGGATATGGAATCAAACTCTACCAAGAGTCTTTCTACTGCAGCTGGTGCTTTCTGGGATTTGGGTTCAGACCAGAACTTGGATAATGCGCATCCACAAGTTGGTTTGCTTGAGCCAAGTATGAACTACAGTGCTTCTCTTGACACTACACTCAAGCGAGTAAAGAAATCAGCTTATAATCAGGTTGACATGCCTGACATTGAAGAGGTGCAAGCTACAATCACAAGTGGCAAGGCACTTAAAGCAATTTACTGGCCGCTGATTGTAAGGTGTAAAGAGAAAATGAAGATGTGGGGACCGCAGCTCAGAAATATGGTTGACATCATTTTGCAAGGTGCAATGGTTTATCCAAACTGCATTGAGAAATATACAGATGATGTAATTAGTCCTGTTGCGTATGAGGTCTCTATTGTTGGTAACCTTCCTATCCCTGAAGATGAAATCGAGGAAAAGAACATGGACTTGGCCGAGGTTGATTCTAAGACTATGAGCCGTAAAGCTTATATGAAGAAGTGGAGAGGTCTTACTGATGATGAGGTTCAGGAGGAACTTGAGCAGATTGCACTCGAAAGGCAGATGCTTGAGGAAAGTTCATTTGCAGCTAGTGGCGATACTGAGCCATATCCTTCTGGTGGTACAGGAAATCAGGATGAACCTATTGATGAACTGGTTGATGAACCAACAGACGACGATAATATGATTTAAGAAAGGAGATGCCATAATGGCTAGCTTGATTTTTAAGGATGCTGAAGCGGCTAAAGCTGCTATTATGGCATCTCAGCAAAAAGAGATTGCAAAGCTCTACGAAGATTGGGCAGATGAGATTGGTGAGAGAGCTAAATACTACTCTCACAAATCCACTGCGAGTGCTCCAGCGTCTGAGCGATATTACAGAGAATTGCAGAAGCAATTGAGGCAGACGAGTCAGGAAGTTTCCAATGAGATTTACAAGAAGATTAAGTCGAATATTTACACTGTCGCTGATGCAGTTGTATCAGACAATGTTAAGTGGCTAGAAAGCTTCGGCTTTTCTTCTGATGGTTTGAATGCAGCATTTAGTTATGTGCCACATGAGATTGTGCAGAATCTGGTAACCGGTCAAATTTACGATAGTGGTTGGAGTTTAAGCTCCAGAATCTGGGGTGATAATGAACAAACACTTAAAGACATCTATCAGGTTATGGCAAAAGGTCTGGCTGAGAACAAACCTATTTATGAGATTGCTAAAGACCTTGAATCTTATGTAAGACCAAGTGCTAAGTTGCCTTGGAATTTACGAATGGCTGATGGTAAGAAAATCTACAAAAAGCAGGTTGATTACAATGCTCAGCGATTGGCAAGGACCCTGGTTCAGCATGGTTATCAGCAAAGCTTTATCGCAACCACTCAGAAAAATCCATTCATCACCGAATATATTTGGAGAAGTAATGGAAGCCGAGTATGTGATTTGTGTAAAGCTCGTGATGGTGTTCATTATAAGAAGACAGAGCTTCCTATGGACCACCCGAATGGAATGTGTACAATGGAACCTGTTGTGGCAGATGATATGATTGACCAGCTTGCAGACTGGTTCAACAGCCCTGATGGGACATATCCTGAAATCGATGCATTTGCTGGTAACTTCGGTTATCAAGCTTCCAAGGCTGGTACTGTTCAGGACTTCATTGCCAAGTATGGCATGTCGTCCAAGTCACCTTCTTCTTGGTTCAATAGCTTGACACAGATTCAGAAAGCTGAAGCCAAAGCTCTTAAGGACCAGTCCGGTCTTACCTGGAATGAATGGTACGAAAAGAATATCTACAATGGTGATGGTTCTAATCTTGGTGGCAAGAAAAAGATTCAGGCATTTAGTGATGTTCAAGAGAAATATCTTAAGCCGTATGGATTCACCAAGGACAAGATGCCGTATGATTTTGATGATTGGTCTTATAAGGTTAGCTATGAACAGGCAAGTGAAATTCTTAAGAGTATGGGAACAAGTTGGTCTGACCCTCATCCATACCAGCAGCTAATGAAATTCTACAATCAGCATCTGACCGATAAGAACTTCGTTATGAAGACTGCAACAACTACTAAGAAAGTTGCAAGTACTACAAAGACTGTTGGTACTCAGTTTGATTCTGCTGCTTGGCGTCAAGCTATTCGAAATAATAACCTTAGAGAAATGGAATCTTGGTGTGATGATTGGCTTAGGGCAATATCTTTTGCAGAACGAAATGGTGTAGAGGTTTATACCGGTTCTGCTTACGTCAACATGAATAAATATTTGAGAGGACAGAGGTCGTCCACAAGATATGCAGAAGAAATCAAGCAAGCTACGGCAGCTCTTAAGAAAGCAAGTCTTCCTGAGGAAGTAATAGTTAGACGTGGTTCTAATTATAATATGCTTAGAGAGCTTGGTGTTGACATTTCAGAAGCAAATAAGGATAAGCTGATTGGTGCCACTGTTACCGACAAAGGATTCATGTCAACGAGCCCTGCTTCTGGTGGTGGCTTTAGCGGAGACATCGAATATGTTGTAAAGGTTCCAAAAGGAAGTCAAGCAATGTATGTTGATACTATATCACGACATCGTGGTGAGGAAGAGCTTCTTATAAATAGAGGAGGCAAATATATTATCGAGGATGTTGAGTTTGATAGTTATGGTGATGTGAAGAAAATCTACATGACTTTGAAAAACTTAAAAGGTCCGAAATAAATTTGCAAAAGCCTATGTACAAATCAATCGTAACGTGGTATAATATCTACAGAAGTAAAAGGAGGTGCTACTATGGCAGCAAACAAAAATTTAAGTGCTATTGATGAGAAGTTCCAAAAAGACAAGCTAAGCTTTGGTTTGGTAACAAACGATGACCTGGTTTGTAAGGATTGCCGAAACCGTTTCAAAGACGAAGGAATGCCTTGCAACACATCTAAGTGTGCCAAGTACAAAGTAAAGCCTGACGAAGTCCTTGATGGAGGTGAGTGTATTGAGTACGATAAAGAATAAACTTGCAGGTGCAATATACGGGTTTGCTATTGGTGATGCAATGGGTGCAACTACTGAGTTCATGAATCATGAGCAAATCAAAAAGCAATATGGTCAGGTGACCGACATCATTGGTGGTGGTTGGCTAAACCTTGAAGCTGGTAAGGTGACTGATGATACTCAAATGACTATCTGTGTTATGGATGCCTTGATGGGTAACATTAAGCTATTCGAAGAATGCTGTATGGGTAACTTCATTGAATGGTATCGAATGGGACCAAAGGATATAGGTGGTCAGTGTTCAAGAGGAATAATCTGTGCAATGTCAACAGGTCATTTCATTGAAAAAGATGATGCCGCTCTTGGCAATGGTAGTTTGATGAGAGCTATGCCATGTGCTTTGATAAATAGGCCTGACTTGAATGTGGCGCAAGGTAAACTAACCCATAATAATTCAGAATGTTCCCAGATAATTCTGGAGTACACCAGATTGATTCAGAATATATTATATAATAATTTATATACCTATAAAGTAAAATCAATTCTGGAACCTTCTGGATATATCAGGAATACATTCAATAATTCATTATATTGGGCAAATAAACCGTCATTTGAAAAAGCCATAATTGGTGCCGTAAATGATGGTGGTGATGCAGATACGATAGCTGCTATCACAGGTAGCATTGCAGGAGCAAGATTTGGTTACGATGCTATACCACAAAGATGGATTGACCAACTGGATTCTGAGGTCAAAATTTATTTGGAAAAGTTCAAAAATTTTGTATTTTCCTATTTACAAATCTAATTTTGTGTGGTATAATATAAACAAGTGGTTATGTAGACCAATTTCCAAGAAAAGGAGGAAATCAAGTGAGTACAATCGGCAGAGAAACAATGTCATTGCTTGTTGAGTGTGAAGATTGCAAAGAAAAGTTTCGAATCACAGCAGGCAACGCAGCAAACGCAGTTACTCATAAAAAAGAGTTCAATGTAAATGGGCAATCAATATTTCTCACATATTACGATTGTCCTAAGTGTGGCAGACGCCATTATGTACAAATTGATGACGCAACATCGCTTAATAAACTTAAGGAAGTTTCCAGACAGTTTGTAAAGCTTGCTGTGTTAAAGAAAAAGGACAAAGAAATTCCACAAAAACAATCGGCAAAATTCAAGAAAGCTCGACAGAACCTGTCTGATTACAGGATGAATCTCATGAAAGAATATACCGGTAAGTTGCTGCACGACAACGAAACGGATTCCGATTTTGTGCTGAGGTTTTCGGTATGAGTCAGGAAAAAGCAATAATCGTGTGTGATGAGTGCAAACATGAGTTTTACTTGGATGCTGTGGGAATACATGAGGCTATCGTTGAATTAAACGGTGTGCCGGTTACTCTGGTTTATTTTGCGTGTCCAAAGTGTAATAAGATTTACCGTATATCTATTCAGGATAGACGTTACTATGAATTAGTGGAGGACCTTGAGAAAACAAAAAAGAGGATACGAAGAAACCATGGTAGCAATAATCAGGAAATGGCAAGAATGCTAAATTCTATGGTGTTCAAAAAGAAACAACGTCTTGAAGAATACGTAGATAAAGTGAATAAGATGTTCCCAGGTACGTTTACCTTTGTGACGTCTGAAAACAATCACAAGGAACAAACTATCAAATATCTACCATGAGAATCATGGAACAGGAGGAAATTAAAATGGCTGAAGAAACAAAGAACAACCTCACTGATGAGGAAATTGAAGAGAACGAGGACGTTGAAGACCAGGACGACAACAAGGATGATTCTGGAAAGTCCGGTAAAGATGATAAATCTGGTAAGGACAAAGGTGGAGACGATAAAGGTAAGTCCGGTAAGACTTTCACCCAGGAGCAGGTAAACAAGATGATGACCCGTGAAAAGAATCAGGGTCGTAGTGCTGCTCTTAAGGAATTGGGTATTGACCCTAAGGACTCCAAAATGGTTGCAATGGTTAAGGCACTTATCGAAAGCCAGAAGACTGATGAACAGAAGGCTGCCGAAAAGGATGCTGAAAATCAGACAAAAATGAACGAAGCCGAGCAGAGAGCTCAGGTTGCAGAAGCTAAAGCTGAAGCCATGATGTTGGGTGTAAAAACTCAGTATGTGGAAGATGTAGTTACTCTTGCACTTGCAAAGATGACCGAAGATTCTGACCTGAAGACTATCATTGGTGAGTTCAAGACTAAGTACCCTGTTTGGTTCGGTGAATCCGAAGACGATGACAAGGGTGGAAAAGACAAAGGAAAAGGTAAGACTGGCCAGAAGGGAACTGGTTCTTCTGTCAAGAACTCCGATAAGGAGAAGAAGGGCGAGGAAAAAGGTCTTGGTGCTCGTCTTGCTGCACAGCGCCGTGGTACTGGTAAAAAGTCCAGCTACTGGGGCAACAACAAATAATATGGAGGTATATAAGAATGCTGAATCGTAGTGGTATTTCTAAGACTACTCTGACTGCAACTAAGCAGATTCTTGCTAATGTTGAGCTTCAGAGTTCTGTTGGTTGTATCGTGCCTCAGACTCTTGGTGCTACCGTAGGCAACAAGAAAATCGTAAAGGCAGGTACTCCTATCAAGGTTGACTTGATGAATCTTCAGACTGCAGCTGTTAAGGCTGACGGTACTACGGCAATGAATGCAGTTGTTCTGCATGACGTTGATGTAACTGACGGCAATGCCAATGGCACTGCTTTGATTTTTGGTTTTGTGAATGTGAATCGTGTGGATTCCGATGTTGCTGCTGCAATCATTACTGCAGTTGGTGCAACCGGAGCTTCTAAGCAGATTACGTTCATGAAGGCGTAAGAGAAGGAGGAAATAAGAAATGACTATTTTCGATTTGATGCAGAGTACTGAACTCGTTGCATATTGGGAAGAGCTCACTCAGGACGAAGCTCCGTATCCTTGCGAAGAGCTGTTCCCTGATGACAAGAAGCGTGGCATTTCCCTCAAGTGGATTAAGGGTAGCAAAGGTCTGCCTGTTGTACTTAAGACTTCCGCATTTGATGTACATGCAATTCCTCGTGCACGTATCGGCTTTGAAAAGCTTACTGCAGAGATGCCGTACTTCAAGGAGTCTACCTATATCGATGAAGAGCTTCGTCAGGAACTCAACCTTGTTCTTGAGACTGGCAACCAGGCTTACATCGATTCTGTAATGAACAAGATTTTTGACGATGAAACTCGTCTGCTTCGTGGTGCTCGTGCTTCTCGTGAGAGAATGCGTATGATGGCGCTTACTACTGGTATTATCTCTATGGCTGCAAATGGTCAGAGCTTTACCTTTGACTATGGTGTAACTCATAAGGGTAATGCAGCTGTATCTTGGTCTAACCATGCTACTTCTGACCCTATCGAGGACATCAGAGTTGCTAAGGAAAAGATTCAGGATGAGACCGGTGCTGTTATCACTCGTGCTATGTGTGATGGCAAGACTTGGAGAGACATCCGCAACAACGAAAAGATTAAGAAGGCAATCTTCGTTCTTACCAATGGTGCTGGTGCTATCTCTGATAAGCAGCTTCGCCAGTACATTATGGACGAGCTTGAAATCGACATCGTTGTTAACGATAAGCGTTATAAGGATGAGAACGATGCTACTGCTAAGTTCATGCCTGAGAAAACTTTCGTTATGTTCCCTGATGGTGACCTTGGTAAGACTTGGTTTGGTACTACTCCTGCTGAATCTGACCTTATGTCCGGTTCTGTTGCGAATGTATCTATCACTGATACTGGTGTTGCCGTTACTACTGTTCAGAAGGCTGACCCTGTTCAGGTTGAGACTATCGTTTCTATGATTTGCCTGCCTTCCTTTGAAGCTGCTGACCAGGTTTACATTCTGGACACTGACACAGAATAAGCAGAGGAGGACTGAACTATGGTTAAGATTACGAATGGTGTGAATGTGTTTGAAGTAACCAGAGGTGCCTTTGACGGGATTTATTCTCGTCAGGGGTACAAGCTGGTAGACGAAAAGGCTGAAGCTAAAGCTCCTGAAGCACCTGCTGCTCCTGAAAAATCTGAGGATGATATTTTCGTAGAAGAGATTCTCGAAAAGCCTATTTCTCAGTGGAATAAGGAAGAGGTAAAGCGTTTCGCAGCTATCAAGGAGATTGACATCTCCGGTACTAAGAACGCCAACGAAGCTAAGGAGATTATTAAGTCTTTCATTGACGGTGAGTAAGAGGTGAGCCTATGACGGATATTGAAAGAATCAAGAAAGAAGTACGAGAGGCTCAGTCACCTTATTTTGAAGAGGATGACTTCCAGTATTATCTGGATAAGAACAATGGTAACGTAAATGCTACCATTTATGAGATGCTTATCATTAAGTCTGAAGATTCTACAATATCTGTCAGTGGTTTATCCACACAAGATACTTCAGCTTATTTTAAGCGATTGGCATCTCGCTTCAAACCGTTTAATTCAGGCATCCTCAATGAGTAGGAGGTGCTAAGATGATAAACACTCAGTTTGAAGCATATAAAATCAAAAGAGAGTTAAAGCGAAGCGGTATTGATTACGAGTTTAAGAGGTCTGATGTGAATGACTTTGGTGAACCGGTTGGTGAGCCTACTGTGGTTGGTACAATTCGAGGATTGTATCACGAGCAGAATAGCAGTGTCCAAGTTACGACTGGAGACACAACTCAGGTTCGTACAAAGAAAATTCCAATGATTTTGTGCTTGTATGAAGATGCCGCTAGTTTAGTTTTACAGGTCGGTGATGAGCTAAAAATCAACAACAAAACTCTCAAGGTTACTGGTGTGGTGAATATCCAGGAATGGAACATCATTGCAGATATATCTTTGGAGGTGGTTGATAATGTCGTTCAAGCTTGACTATAATAGCAGCTCATTGAAAAAGAATTTGGATAAGATGTCCGTAAAGCTTGGTGCAGTTGTTTTGATGTATTCGGCGACTAAAGCAAGTGAGTTGCAAGCAAAGATGAAAATGAATCGTCCTTGGACCGATAGAACTGGTATGGCGAAAGCTTTGCTGAATGCGAAAGTATCGCAACCAAGTCCGACTATAGTTCGTATTACACTTGCTCATGGTGTAGATTATGGTATTTGGCTTGAGCTTGCACACGAAAAGAACTATGCGATTATTGCTCCAACAGTTAGAGAGGAAGGTCCAAGAATCGTAAGTGACCTTGACAATCTTATGAGCAAACTGAAACTGTGAGGTGATAAGTATGGTTGATGCAAATTTTGAATATGCTGATTCAAGGTGGCAGGACATATACTTGCATTTGAAGAAATCAGGTTTTGATGTATATTCGCCTGGTGTAAAAACTGGTGATTGTACCAAGGAATACATCGTCGTAAAGAATGATGGTTCCTCAAAGCTTCCGAACTTTAGTACGGATGATGACTTGTATGCAGTAATGTGTTATGTGCCTAAACAAGCATATAGTACACTTGAGCCGCTGGTTCAAAAGGTCAAGAAGGCCATGAAGGAGTTAGAGCCGATGATTATGCCGTATGGCAGTCAAACTCCGAGCTATTATGATGATAGCTATAAAGCTCACATGATTAGTATTGAATACAAGAATCACAAGAAAATTCTATAAGGAGGAAAATAACGATGGCTAGTACTGTTAAAAAGTCCAAAGCTGAGATTGCGACTATTGATTGTTGCCTTGTTACCATTGAAACCAGTGATGGTGAATTTGGTTTTGACACTGCAAATAAGATTGAAGTCGAGCCTCAGATTGAAGAGGAAGATGCCGTTAAGCTG
>ERZ779681.215-NODE-215-length-22806-cov-1.92976_pt1 | contig 22806 bp, 20 predicted proteins | sample MGYA00511905_ERZ779681 | MGnify/ENA primary metagenome ERZ779681 (study PRJEB29588, sample SAMEA2144578) | human gut metagenome | biome: human gut; feature: human-associated habitat; material: faeces | place: Denmark | collected 2008/2010 ... | reverse complement strand
ACAATTTACAAAATTATTAGGTTATTTTTCACCTTCCCTGCCTATATAAGCTATAAAAAACAAAGTTTCAGTTATTGTAGACAAATTTTAGAACTAACACAAATTGAAGATTTCCTTGAAAACAAATAAAACTAGGAAGCAGTAAAAGAATATGAAAAATTAATTGACATAATGGGCTACAAACTTTATGATTTAACATATGAAGAGGTTTTAATTATTGATAAAAATTTTTATTTCCAACACAAAAATATAATAAAACAGATTACCTTAAGGACACTCAAATGCAAATGATAGATATTATTATAAATCTGATAAGTAAAATACCATTTAATTATGTATACAAAATCTTTATTTCAAAATCATACAAGTTATTAAATTTATGTAAAGATGTTAATAATATTTTATATGAAAATCACAAATTATTTATTCAAAATAATCCAGCATTAAATTCCCAATCAAATGGGCAAGTTGAAATTGATAATTGGGCTTTAATACAATCAAAAAAAATCAATCCAAATAATCAAAAAATTATAGAATTAATTAATAATAACAAAGATTTAATACCTATAGATAAAAAAGATTTATTTTTAAAGTTTGAACAGCATGTTATCTCTTTTGAAAAGCATGTTGAAAATAGATCTTTTGATTATTCAAATCATCAATTTCCGAAAGATTTTGCAAAATATATTTGTAAAAAGGCAATTTCTCGACAAAAAAACAATCAGTTATATCACATATTAACATGGTTAAAAGCAAGAATAAATTATAATAAAAATAACACTATCTCACAAATATATATATACGGTTCAATTTTTATTTACGATTATAAAAATATAGAAGATATAGACATAATTCTATACTTTAACAAATTTAATAATCAAAACATAAACGAATTTAATAATTTTAAAAACAAATTAAAAACCGATTTCAAAAAAAAGTTTAAAAAATATCTTCATATAACGGTTTTTAATAACAAAGAAAAAGAAGACTTAGAACAATTTATTTCACGATTATATTCATATAGGAGTTTGAGTTTATGACGAAACCTAAATATCAAAATGGGATTAAACTTTTTGAAAACATTTTAAATAATATGCAAATTGATAGCTATTCAATATTACCAAATGTGGAATGGTTAATTTATCAGATAAATTTTATTACTACATCCAAAAAAGTTTTATTCACAGATGAATATATGATTACTATTGAGTTTATTAATAATGTTAGGGACTTTTTAAAGCCTGGTGATTGTATTTATTTAATGGGTATTTGGCAAAATGTAACTGATTCAGCAGTAGTCTATGCTGATGAATTAGGCATAAAAATAGGAAATAGTAAGAATATATCTCATTTAATATATCAAAATTAGAAAAACAAACTTACATAGTAAGAGCACCACCTATTCAAAAAAGTATTCAAAACCATTTGTATTGAGTTTAAAACAAAAGAAGTTTGTTTTATCGTTCTAGTTTTGCATTCATACTTATTTTAAGATACTATAATAAAGCTTTTTATCCTATAATTACCTGTATTTCTGCTATTATTATCATAAAAATTTACAGTTAAACAAAATCCATAACTTGTAACAAAAATAAAATCACCATGTTTGATATATAATGAGAAAAAATTATGGAGTAACAATTGTTTAATCTCGAAAATAGACGTTATATAGGAAGTAAAGTAGATTTATCCGATTGGATTTTAGATCTGATTAAAGTAAATTGTAATGGTGATACTTTTGCAGATATTTTTGCAGGAACAGCTATTATAACAAAAAAAGCAGCACAAAGATATCATAAATTAATTGTAAATGATTTTTTATATTCAAACAATATAATTTACAAAGCATTTTTTGATGATAAAAATTGGAATAAAGAAAAATTAATGCAATATATTAATGAGTGGAATAATATAGAGGTTACGAGTTTAAAAGACAACTACTTTTCACTTAATTTTGGTGGAAAATTTTTCAATTTTGATGATGCAAAAAAAATTGGAGCAATAAGAGAAGATTTACAGTTAAATAAATTCTTTAATGAAAAAGAAAAAAATATACTAATATCTTCACTTGTGTATTCTATTGATAAAATTGCAAATACTGTTGGACATTATGAAGCATATTTCCATAAAAAAGATATTCCACAACAATTTACATATCAAATGATTAATCCAATACCAATAAAAAATATTGTTATATATAGAGAAGATGTAAATAAATTGTCAAAAGAAATAAAAGCTGATATCGTCTACATTGATCCACCATATAATTCCAGACAATATAGTCGTTTTTACCATGTATTAGAAAATCTTGTAAAATGGGAAAAACCAAAATTAGAAGGTGTTGCTTTAAAACCTCCGGCTGAAAATATGAGTGAATATTGTAGAGCGAGAGCTCCAAGAGCTTTTAAAGATCTAATAAACAATTTACAATGTAAATTTATTGCCGTTTCTTATAATAACACTTATAATTCAAAAAGTAGTTCATCAAAAAATAAGATTTCATTGGAACAAATAGAAGAAATATTAAATTCAAAAGGAAAAACAATAAGGTATGAGCACAAGCATAAATTCTTCAACTCAGGAAAAACAGATTTTAACGACCATAAAGAATTCCTCTTTATTACAGAAGTCAATTAGCAACAATTTGATACGTTCTCCATTTTTCTATGTGGGTGATAAATATCGCATACTAAGCCAAATACTGCCTTATTTTCCAAAACAAATAAAGACTTATATTGAACCATTTGTTGGTGGAGGTTCTGTATTTTTAAATGTAAACGCTCGAAAATTTGTTTTGAATGATATTGATAAAAATATGATAAAACTGCATAACTACTTGTGTGCCTGTTCATCTTGTCCTGAAATATTTTTTGAACAAGTTACAAATAGAATTCTAGATCTTGGGCTATCTCGTTCTTTTATTGAAGATATTGTTCCAAATAAATTGAGAGTTGAATATCCCAAAACCTACTATGCAAAATTTAACAAAGAAAGTTATAGATGTTTACGTGATAACTATAATAAAAATAAAGATAATATACTAGACTTATATTTGTTACTAATTTATGGTTTTAATAGAATTTTAAGATTTAACTCAAAAGGTGATTTTAATTTACCTGTTGGCAATGTTGATTTTAATAAAAATGTTGTGAACGCACTTGAAGCATATTTTAAAAATGTTTCTTCTAAAACTGTACATTTCTTTAATTATGACTATAAAGAATTTGTAAACTTGTTAACATATAAAGAAAATGACTTTATTTATCTAGATCCACCATATTTGATAACATTCTCAGAATATAACAAATTGTGGAATAAAGATAAAGAAATGGAATTGTTAGAATTACTAGATGAATTAACAAAAAATAAAATCAAGTGGGCTATCTCAAACTTAGTTGCAGATTATAATAAAGGTACGCACAATGTAATTTTTGATAATTGGATGCAAAAATATAATGTACATGAGATAAATAGTTATTATATAAGCTTCAATAATAATAAAGTTCGCCCCACGAGAGAAGTATTAGTAACTAATTATTAGAGGATTTTATGCCAAGAACAAGAAATGCAGAAAGAAAACCGTTATCTTTTTCTACTACAATAAGAAATCCAGATCGAATTGCAGGTTTTTTGAATTGTTTGTTACCTTATGAGAATATGGTACTAACTTCTGAAATTATAAGTAAGATAATTAAAAGTATTTTAGCGAATAAACTTTATAAAACTATGTATCAAATGAGAAATCCTCATTATAAGGATATTTTTTATAATGAGGAGAAAAAGTATACAGAAGATGAGTTAAAGGATATTATAGAACATAGTCCTCAAAACCACAAAGAAGCAGGGTTTAATTATGGTTGGGATTCAAGATTTGACACTTGGTATAAACTCCCAATGGAGTTTGGTTTTCTCTGTTATGAAATGAATAAGCCTATTCATCTTTCAAATACAGGACACATGTTAATTGATGCATATAATGAAACTCCTGTAAACGAAAGAAAAATTCAAGATGTTATGCTTAATGCATTGATGAAATATCAAACTAATAATCCATTTAGAAAAAATGCAAATTCAAATGTTCCACTTCTACTATTATTGAATGTCTTAGATTTATTAAAAAAAGATACTAATGAAAATGGTGCAGGTTTATCAAAGCAAGAATTATCTATTCTTATTTGTTGGAGTGATAATAATGCAGATCGTCTGTATCATTATATAAAGAAGTTAAGACATAGAGTTGGTTTTAATTGCTCTGATGAATTCATATATGAAAGATGTTTAGAAATTTTAGGGGCAGATGATTCTCAAAGAAATAGGTTCAAAATGAACCAAATTTGTGGAGAAGCTATTGATGAATATATCAGAAAAATGCGTAGTACAGGTATTATTTCTTTACGTGGAAATGGTAGATTTATTGATTTTAACATGGTTGAAGAGAATAAAATTCGATATGTTATTGAAACATATTCTGAGTATTCAGTGTTTTCTGATAAAATAGCATACTACGAATACATGGGAACTATAGATAGTAAAGTCTTAGAAATTCAACAATCATCAAAAATTGACCTATCAGATATTAGAAAACAAACATTATATAAGTATGCAAAAGAATATTCTGTGGAAAAAGTTTTTGAAGAATTAGTAAAAGTTTGCAGTAAAAAAGAAAGTTCTGATGAAGTTTTAAAATTTATTAACGCTCCAACAAGATTAGAATTTTTAACTAGTATTTCATTAGTTCAACAAATTGAAGACCTTGATGTTAAACCGAATTATTCTGTTGATGATGAAGGCTTGCCTACATTTACAGCTGGAGGGGGAATAGCAGATATTGAATGTTATGATTCTAAATATAATAGTCTGTTTGAAGTAACTTTAATGTGTGGTCGACAAGATCAAGTACATAATGAAATAATTCCAATAAGTAGACATTTGTCAGAGCAAAAACAGAAAAATGATAGGTCCTTCTCTGTTTTTGTTGCTCCTATTATTCATCCTGACACGAAAAAATCTGTTGCATGGATTAAATTTAACGAGAATTTAGATATTATACCTTTGAATATAAATGAATTTATAGAAAATATAAAACGAAATCAACGAGTTGAAGATTTCTTACAGGAATAATATATTTATATAGATAAACTGTCGCTGAATCTGTGTTGATTTTGAATCAATAAAAAAATTCCACTAAATTTTCAGCATTTCTTTGGTAACAAATTTCAAATGTTTTATTACCAGACGTAATTAACTTATCTATTCAAAGGTAAACAAACTCTACGTACAACCATAATCTACCTTTAAAACTCAAATCTCATTCTAAAAAATTAGCCTCTATTAGCCTAGAATTAAGAAAGTTTATATAATCAATCAAATCCAAATTGGAATAATAAACCCCATCGATATTTGCCTTTAAGTATCTGTGAGAGGGGATGAGAACCGTTGGTTCGAAACCTTACGCATAAAAAAAGACCTATCAAAGATAGGTCTTTTTTAAACTGGGGCGGAAGGATTCGAACCTCCGAGATGGCTGGACCAAAACCAGCTGCCTTACCACTTGGCGACGCCCCATCAGGTCTTTACTTTATATATCATATTCTATCAATGTTAAATGTCAAGAGTTATTAAAACAACGGAAATAAAATTTGCTTATACCCCCTGTTTTTACTATAATTCACATGTTCAGTAAGAAAGGGAACTAAATTATGAAAAAATCAATCAAAGATTTAGGCGACATTAAAGGTAAAAGAGCTCTTGTCAGAGTTGATATCAATGTACCTTTAGATGAAAACAAAAATGTTACAGATGACACTCGTATTCAAGCTATTGTTCCAACAGTTAAATACTTGAAAGAACATGGTGCAAAAATTATCCTTATGGCTCACTTAGGCAGACCAAAAGGTGAAAGAAAACCTGAATTCTCACTAGCACCTGTAGCAAAATATATGGCAAAAGTTTTTGGTGAAGAAATTGTTTTCATTCCATCTGTAGAAGAAGCTCCTGACTATGTAGCAAAACTTCAAGATGGTCAAATTGCATTATTAGAAAACATTCGTTACTACAAAGCTGAAGAAGCAAAAGATGATGACATGACTTTTGCAGAAGAATTAGCAAAACTTGGTGATTTCTATGTAAACGACGCTTTTGGTGCTGCTCACAGAAAACATACATCAACTGCTAAAGTTGCTCACCTTGTAAAACCGGCTGTTGCAGGTTTCTTGATGGAAAAAGAATTGAGATGTCTATCTCAAGCTCTTGATAACCCAACAAGACCTTTCACTGCTGTTGTTGGTGGTGCTAAAGTTTCTTCTAAAATCGGTGTTTTAGAAAACCTTATCGATAAAGTTGATAACCTAATCATCGGTGGTGGTATGGCTTATACATTTGTAAAAGCTAACGGTGGTAAAATCGGTAACTCTATTTGCGAAGATGACCAATTAGAAGTTGCTAAAGCTATCGAAAAGAAAGCTGCTGAAAAAGGTGTAAAACTTGTTATGGCAACAGATGTTTTAGTTACTGATGATTTCTCAGGTAACGGTACTAACAAGTTTGTTAAAATCAACGAAATCCCTGATGGATTCGAAGGTGTTGATGCTGGCCCTGATTCAAGAAAAGCTTTTGCAGAAGTTCTTAAATCTTCAAAAACAATTCTTATGAACGGCCCTGTTGGTGCTTTTGAAAACCCTAAATTCGCAGAAGGTACAAAAGCTGTTCTTGAAGCTATCGTTGAAGCTACTAAGAATGGTGCAACATCTGTTATCGGTGGTGGTGATTCTGTTTCTGCAGCTAAGAAATTCTGCAAGGCTGAAGACTTCACTCATGTTTCAACAGGTGGTGGTGCTTCTCTAGAATTCATCGAAGGTAAAGTATTACCAGGTGTTGCTGCACTTGATGATAAATAAGAATTAACTTTTAACAAGTTAAATCGAAAAGAGTTCTGAATATTCAGAACTCTTTTTAAATATAGCATTCAATAGATTAATTACCGGCTTTAGCCACCAAAAGTCTTGAAGCCTGATTCAATATTCTTATCCACAACTTTTTTAACAGCTTCCATTTCGTTTTGAAGCGCACTTTGTTCAGTATTAAGTTGTTCAAGTCTTAATTCCAAAGTCCTGTCTTGAGCTTGGATAATTTCTGTCTTAGCATTTATATCTGCAATATTTTTGTCATAAACATCTTGTTCATAATAATACTTATTCATTGCATCTTCATAAGCTGCATCGTCATTAATTGTTTCGACATTCAAGGTATAAACAACAGAATCATCTTCAAATTTTACAGTTTTAAATCTGCCATATCCGTCAGATTCCAAAAGTGCTTTTTGAATAACTTCTACTTTTGTATCTAAATATACCGCATTATAATATGCCAGTTTTGATTGTTGACCATCTATACCATTATCTGCAAGAGCATCTTTATCATATGCACTAGATATAGACTTTTTCAAGTCCATTTCAGTTGTATAATAAGTTGTTCCTCCCATTTTAAAGGTATAAATACCTCCAATATATTCGCCAGACGCATCAAAACACTTAGCGAAATTTTCTGCAGAAGATACATTCCCGTTAGCGCCTTTCATATCCTTGATTATTTGTTGGATTTCAGTTGCTATGGCTTTGTTCTTTTTGTAATCTTCTGTTGTGATTTGTGATAAGTCAGAATTCCCTACGGCAGTATAATTTGTAAAGTCGGGAGTGTATTCTGCTTGTTGGACTTTTAGGACACTTCCTACTGTCATTTTTGCGATTTCTGTATCTAAAACATAGTTACCGTCACCATCAGTATAATATGTTAATGATGAATTGCTTGAGGTAACAGTTCTATCTTTATGTTCAACAGAACTTTTACCATTTAAAATATCTGACTCAGCTATATAATTATATATAGGGTCTTGCTGAGTTCCTGAGTTATGAACATAATATTTATCACTCTTATCATAATCAACACCAAAAACTTTTATTAATTCTGCTTCTTGCACAGAATCTTGGGTATCAACTTTTGTGTATTCAACCTGACCATTTTTTACATTGTAAATATCTGTAGTTTCACCAGTTTTATCTATGTTTTTAGCATAATTATTATCAGCACCGGATGTTCCTGAATAATATGTATTGTCAGCGACATCACCACTTTTAATCTTTGCTACATCTTTCGCAAAATCATCACCATAAAGTGAAAGCAAATTTTTATAAGTTTGATCGTCATTATCAAGAGTAGCTAAATCCACAGGCATGTAGGTAACACTTTTATAATCGTAGTTATTACCATTCTTTGTAAAAGACGCAGTACTAACACCTGTTTCAATTTTATTATGTTCAATCGAGGTATAAATGTACTTATCATCTGCAGTATCATAAGAAAAATTATCAACAGAATACTGAGTACCTGATATCGCATTGATTTTTTTTCTTTCGCTAGAAACCTCATTATTTACAGGTCTAAATGTATGTGTTTTGTTGTTGGTATCAGTAATAATATATGTATTATTACCAGTTTGTGCCGGTGTTAAAATTGCTTTTACACCAATTTCTTTTTGATTTTTAGTTGGATCATAGGAATACTTATCATTCTTCGTTGCTTGTATTTGAGGGTCATTCAACTGTTTACGAGAGCCTGTATAAACTTTTTCCATATGATAGCTTGAAACAATATAGTTGTAATCTTCACTATCCTTCCCGATTTGATAAAAGTTCTCAATAACAGAAGTATTTGTACCATCAGAATACGAATATTGTAGCTTTGAAAAATCAGTAGAGGACGGCGCTGTAGGAACAGACATACCTAACATTTGATTGAACAAATCAGCTGATTGATTTGCTAGCATCAAACGAGATTGATTAATCTGTTGTCCTTCATATTCAACATTACTCTTCCTTGCAGTAAGTGCTATATATCTGGCTTGCGATGCCGCCATGCCCATAGGTCGTTCTACCTTTCTTCTTATCTACCTACTAGCATGGTACATTGGATTTCTCATCTATTCAAGGGATATAACTGTAATTTTATACTTTTGATGGTTTAATTTTATACTTTAGTTGTAGAAGTAAATTTAAAAACATTTGTCAGACAAGTATGCCCAACTACAGGCTGACCAAAGGGCCTCCATATTTCTGATATATTGTTTCTACTTCTTTAGGAATGGTTTTTCCTAACATTTTTAAGCTAAATGTATCAGCAACAAATTCTGCAGGCGAGGACAATGCATTTAAAGTTCCGTTTGCCAAACGAGGCACTGTATTATGTTCAAAAAAATCTGTTACTATCTTATTATCTTTAACTGCTTGTAAAAATTCATCAGTATAATGTGTATCTTTATATCCAATAGCTTTTAATTCTGACAATCTAAGCATTTTAAGGTGATTTTTATGATTAGCGTGTCCTATCTCATGATAAATTGCACGAGTAAAATACTCATTGTCTATTGTAGCTTTATTTCTTACCTGTGATAACATTTCATTGAAACTCATTCCTTTTTTTTCAGCCTTATTTACATATTGCCAAAAAACATCCAGAGTTAAAGTTTTATTTTTTTCGTTCCAAGCAGCAAAACCACTTACCCCATCAGTAGAATTAATACTTTTATGAACTACACTGTTAGGTAAATTTGCTTTTCCTTTAAATTTATTATTTACATTTACAAAAATTTTATTTAAGAAATTGGCAACTTCAACATTATTATCTATTTGAAGATTTATTCCAAAATTCTCTTTTGCAAACAACTGAGCTTCTTCAAATGTTTTAGCTTCTCTAAATTCAATATGTTCAGCAAGTTGTTTTGCTTTAGATACTTTACCTTTATTAGCTTTTGTAGTCGTTTTTGTAGAAGTACGCACAGTTTGTTGCATAGTAGTTGGCGCCTTTTTAGGTATAACATTTACATCTTGTGATACATTTGTTGGAGTTTTTGCTAACTTAGCTGTAGTTTGAGTAACATTTTTAACTCCACTAGATTTTTTACCTATAAATTTTAAAATACCTTTAGCCAAATTTCCTTTTCGCAATAAAATAGCAAGTGATATTAACACAACGCCAGCCACAACAACCGTACTTATACCAACTTTTTCCTTTTTAGTGCATTTAACTCTTTTTTCATCACTATTGACAGGAGTATTCTTAACCTCCGAATTTGAATTTAGTTGATATGAACTTTGTGGCTTGATAAAAAATTGTGGTTGTTGATATATATTTTGCCGAATGCCTTGAAATGGAATTTGTTGATACTGATTTTGCCAATTCTCAAAATATATTGATTGAGAATTTAAATCTTGTGGCATAGTTGAAAATTGCGACTGTATATAGTTATTTTGTATATTTGTCCTAAAGGAATATTGTTGGTATGTATTTTGTGGATTTCCATAAATCATATTATTACTAAAAGACATAAAATAACTCCAGTTTATTAATTCCCCTACTCTTAATAAACCTTTGAGTTATGCAAACTTGCCCCGTCCCGTCACATCATATCATATCATATAGGGCATTATAACTCGTTTTCAGCCTTGTTAAACTCGTTTTCAGCCTTGTTAAACTCATTTTAACATTTTGTTACAATTTACAAAAGTTGACAAAAAGTTAAAAATCTTTGTTTGGCAAGTATGTCCAACCGACAATTTAAATTGCTGTTTATTATATAATTATTACATTATGAATCAAAATGAACTTGAAAATTACGCAACAACATACAGCGCTGAAAGGCTGAAATCTTTTATTTACTCAAAAGAAGATACAATAGATGATATAATTCAACATTACAGCGATAATATGCAAATTTCTCAAGCTCTTTATATTGATTTATGTACATTAGAAATAATTTTACGAAATGCTATTGATACAGTATTTAAATCTTGTTTTTCTGAAGAATGGCTGAAAAACGAAATTAAAAATAACTCTTTATTAGATAAGAACGACTATCAAATATTACTTAATGCATATGAACTAACATTAAAAGAATGTAAGTCTAGTGCCAAAGAAATTACAACAGGCAAGATTATTGCTAACCTTACATTCGGATTTTGGACAAATCTTTGTACTAAAAAGTATAGTATTAAGATTTGGAATAAACTAAGTCGCTTTAAAGGTGTTTTTGTAAACTATCCGAATAATAAACCCGAAATAGCTGTCGTTTCTAAAAAATTATATACTATTAGAAAATTAAGAAATCGTATTTTTCACTATGAGCAAATTTTCAAATACCCTAAAAAAACACTAGAATTATATAATATCATTCTTGAAATTATATCTTATTTACCACAGGATAAATTTAAATTAGCAGAAAAAACATCTACTTTTCTAACCACATATAATAAACTAACTAAAAATTATTGTAATAAAATTTAGCAACAAAAAACCTAGGCATCTATATGATAAATCACAGTGAGAAAATCCTAGGTTACTCATTTATTATTATTTACGATAATATCAGGTTTGTCAAGTGTTAGAAGAACCGAGTGTGTTTGCTATTTGGTGCGGTGCTTGGGGTTGCACAAACCCCAATTATAAAATAACCAACATTGACAGATTCCGTATCAAGTACGGAATGACGAAGGGAATGGATTGCTTCAAAATCAAAGATTTTTTGCAATGACTGATTTGATTAATCCACAGAGAAGATGTCTTTGATATCTTCCATAGTCAAAGACTTCGTAATATTCCTATCTACAGAAATTACGCTATCAACAAGGTCACGTTTTCTTGTCTTAAGTTTTTGGATTTTTTCTTCAACAGTATTTTTAGTAATAATTCTATATACAAATACTTTCTTAGTTTGTCCTATACGATAAGCTCTATCTGTAGCCTGATCTTCAACTGCTGGGTTCCACCAAGGGTCATAATGGATAACATAATCTGCACCGGTAAGGTTAAGACCTGTACCTCCTGCCTTCAAACTAATTAAGAATACTTTAACACTTGTATTGTTATTAAAGTTTTCAACGGCTTTTTGACGGTCTTTTGTTTTACCAGTCAAGTATTCGTATTCTATACCTACTCTATCTAACCAGCCTTTAATAATATCAAGCATATCAACAAATTGACTGAATAACAGAACTCTGTGTCCTTCTGAAACAATTTGTTCTAACATACCTTTAAGATACTCAAATTTACCTGATTGCATAACACCTTTAACATGTTCTTTGTCATAAAGTTTAGGGTGACAGCAGATTTGACGCAATCTCAACAATGCAGAGAAGATAGACATTCTGCTCTTTTCAAGACCATTCATCTCAATACTCTTGAACAATTCTTCTTTCGTACTATCTAACACTTCTAAATAGAAGTCTTTTTGCTCAGGAGTTAGTTCACAGTATGCCATATTTTCAACTTTATCCGGCAAATCTTTTGCAACATCTCGTTTCATACGGCGTAGAATGAATGGAGATATTTGTAATTTTAGACGTTTTTCAACAGTCTTATCTTGACGTTCCATGATAGGTGTTACATATCTTGAATTGAACTCAGCCATTGAGAACAAGAAACCATTCATCAAGAAGTCAAATACAGACCATAATTCTTCAAGTTTGTTTTCTATTGGAGTACCTGATAAAGCAAGTCTATGTTTTGAATTCAAAGTTTTAACTGCTTGTGCTGTTTGAGAAATAGCATTCTTAATATTTTGAGATTCATCAAGTACAATATATCTAAAATTGAATTTTCTAAATTTTTCAATATCACGTCTTATTAACGCATAACTTGTAATAACAATGTCATAGTTTGGAATCTCATCAAACAATTTTGCTCTATCAACACCTGATAATTTTAAACAACTCAACCCTGGAGTGAATTTTTGAATTTCAGCTTCCCAGTTAAATACAACTGTAGTTGGAGCAATTACTAAAGTTGGTTCAGGGCCATCAACCTCTTTAGCTTTTTGTAAAAGAGCCAACGCTTGAAGTGTTTTACCAAGCCCCATATCATCTGCAAGAATACCATTCAAACCATATTTATACATAAACCAAAGCCAGCTGAAACCTTTAATCTGATATTCACGAAACTCAGCATTAATATCTTTTGGCAATTCTGTATGTTCTGTAGTTGAGAATGATGAAATTTGTTCCCAAAACTGTTTAAAGTTATCACTCAACACAAGTTCAAAATCAAGGTTTTTAAGTTCTTGAATCAAACCGGCACGATAAGTTTTTACTCTAAACTTGTTTTCATTGTTTCTATAAGCATCAAACGAGTTGAAAGACCTCATCATCTGATAAATATTTTGAGCAGGATATTCTACGAATCCCAAACTCCTAACTCTTGCATATTTTTCACCACTTTGAATAGTGTCATATATATCGTCAAAATTAATAACTTCTTCTCCAACTTGTCCATAAAGTTGAATCTCAAATTCATCAGGAGCATCTTCACAGAAATCAATTTTTGCGCACATTCTGAAAGGTTCTTCCATAAGTTTAAAGAAGTTCATATCATCTTTTTCTTCAAACTTCCAACCGTCACCAGCTTGCTTGATATAATAATTGTAAAAATCGATTGCAGTTTCTTTTTCTAAAGCCAAATTGTTTGTTTGCATTGGTACAAACTTACAAGCCAAAAGCATTTGATACGCAGACTGTTCATGTGCATAATTACGTTTTATCCAATAAACATAATCCTCACCTGATTTTTTGGTCGTAATAGTCACATAAGGACTTTTATCTTTATTCTTGGAATAAGGAACTCTCACTCCGTCATAATCAAATTCCAATGAAGCCTTTAATGACTGGTCATAGTCTATACCCAAAGTTACGACATTTAAAGGTGGACGTTCTTCAAGCATAAGCTTACTTATCTGCTCAGAAACATTCACATCAATTACTTGCTGAATTTTAGGAAGCTCTTCATAAATAAACTTACCACCCTCTGAATCTTTTAAATCCGTAAATGTTTGTTTGATAATATTTTGAGGAAGTTCGTTCATCGCAACATTTATAGGGAATATTATGTTCTTATATCTACCCCATTTTAATTGACGAGAAAAATATTTAACTTCTTCAAAAGGATAAACATTATCATCATTTGGTCTATCCCAATAAAGAGCCAACATTATACTACCGTTAGGTGAAGTTGATACATCAAGTGACAATTTCCATTGTTCATCTGTAAATTTAATTCTTTGTTTTGTTTTTTCGTCCAAAACTTCATCAGCAGCAGCAAGTAAAGGAAACATTGGTTGGAATTTCGTAATAGGAATATCATACCAACCAGCTTTTTTATCTTGCCTTGCAATTTTGAATATCATTTGGAATATAGCAACTTCTGCTTTTTGAGAATCATTAATAGTAAAATCAGGATTGCTACGTTGAAGTTCTATCAAGGCCCTCAAAACATTTTCTATAGAACGAATAATTTTTCCTGTTTTTCTATCTCTAATCAAAATAGAAAAGAAATTCTGTTTTCTTTTTGGATTGAAATGAAAAATATAACTTCCTTGAGGAATATCCATCAAATCTGTATTTTCATCAGGTAAATCGTATTCTATGCCAAATTTAGTTTCTAACCAATCCTCATAAGCGTGGTCATTAATAGCCTTTAGAGCAACTGCTACAGAGTGTTTGCACCATTCTTCTTTTAGCGGGCAATTACATCTTGCCTCGACAGTATTTTTCTTAAAAATCAAATCTGTAGTATAAGCGTCTTGGTAGTTACCTTTTACCTTTGCCTTGTAGAAATTTTTTACAGGTTCAGCATTCATTACCATATCTTTTTGGTAATATTCATAACCTCTACGCCAACTACCGGCAGAAGCTAAATCTTTTATCGTCTTGTAATTAAATTGAAAAACTTTACTCATTGAATAGAGTTACTCATCCTTTTCGGGTTTAAAAAAATCTCGCAAAACTGACAGAATATAAAACAAAGCTTCCACAACAATCATTCTGTCAATTATTGATTACATTCTGACATAAAATATAAAAAAATACAAGCAGTAACTCGTTGTAAAAAAAGTTTTATAAATTATAATTTTACTATGCTTAAACGATATGAGAAATTTTTAAAAGATTTTGACAAAAAACTAAAAAAATATTTTACGGAACAACAGGAACACATCTGTTGCAAAGAAGGTTGTGCAGGCTGTTGTGAAGTCGGAGATTATCCTTTTTCACAATTAGAAATGATGTACATTATGGAAGGGTTCAAAAAACTTCCACTCGAGTTACGCAAACAAATAAAAAATAACCTTGATGAAGTTAAAAACAACAGACATTCTGAGCATTTTTATTACCAATGTCCGTTTTTAATTGATAAAAAATGTGCCGTATATAAATATCGTGGAATAACTTGTAGAACATTTGGTTTAGCATATTTAATTAATAAAAAAACAAAACAAGTAAAAATCCCTCAATGCAGTAATGAAGGCTTGAATTTTAGCAAAGTTTTTGATGGAAATGAAATAACTATTGAACCGATAAAAGAAAATTTGGACTTACCTTCTGTTATAGATAGTAAATTGGCAAAAAATCATAAACTTGAATTTGGCGAAATTCGTTCTCTTGTAAATTGGTTTCCCGATACACCTTAAAAAGTCTAAATGAATCTAACCTACATTACGGATTAACGAGAAAATAAGTTTGTAGTAAAATTATCTTATGCAAAATATTGAAAATGAATTAAAATTATTAAAAGAAAATAATATGTTTAGACATATTTCTCCTATAGAACAAAAAGAAGGAGAATATGCTGTTATTAACGGAAAAAAACTTATCAATTTTTCTTCAAACGATTATTTGGGACTAAGTACAAACAAAGCTCTTGTAGAAGAATTTTGTACCAAATTTTTAAATTCTCCTGAATTTTGTTTTTCTTCTGCATCAGCAAGACTTTTGAGTGGAACTTCCCAAATATATAACAAATTGGAAACAACAGTTGCAAACCTTTTTCATAAAGATTCTGCACTGGTTTTCAACACAGGTTATCAATGTAACCTTGGTGTTGTTTCAACTCTCGCAGGCAAAGGTGATGTAGTATTCTGTGACAAACTGAATCATGCCAGCATTATTGACGGAATGCGACTTTCAGAAGGCACATTTTACAGATACAAACACCTTGATTACGAGAACTTGGAAGAATTATTGAAAAAGCACAGAGATAAATATAACAGAGCTATTATTATCTCAGAATCCGTATTCAGTATGGACGGCGATGTTGCTGATATTGATAAACTTATAGAATTAAAAAAGAAATATAATTCTTTACTAATGATAGACGAAGCACACGCTTTTGGTGCTATTGATGATAATTGTGCAGGTATGTCAAATTATAGAGATGTAGATCTTATTACTGCAACATTCGGAAAAGCTCTTTCATCTTTTGGTGCTTTTGTGGTTGCAAACAAAAGTATAATCGAGTATCTGACAAACAAAGCTCGTTCATTTATTTTTTCAACATCAATTCCACCTGTAAACATTATGTGGACAAACTGGTTATTAACTGAAAAAAAAGATGTTGTAGAACAGCAACGAGAAAAACTTTCCAAATTGGTTATTCAGATACATAAATATCTTGCAGAAATCGGCTTGGATACAATATCCGAAACACAAATTATACCGATAGTTATGAAAAGTCCTGACAAAGCAGAAAAAATTGCACAGCAGCTTTGGGAATACGGCTATTTTGTATTACCGATAAGACCACCTTCTGTTCCTATCGGAACCTCGCGTTTGCGACTTTCACTCACTGCGAATATGAAATTTGAACAAGTAAAACGACTTTTTGATGTGATAAAAAATGAAATATAAATTTTATGAAAACAACAATAATAAACTGATAATCTTTTTCAATGGTTGGGGTATGGACGAAATCATCATTTCTCACCTTGATAAAGAAGATTACGACTTGCTAATTCTTTATGATTATAGAGATTTAGATATAGATTTTCCAAACCTTGATAAATATAAAGAAAAATATGTTGTAGGCTGGTCTATGGGTGTAATGATTTCTACATTGTTTGATAGAGCTTTTGGAAACATAAAAAAATATATTGCGATAAACGGAACTCCAAAACCTATTGATGATGAATATGGTATTCCTACTAGAGTTTACAAATTAACAGTTAAAGGATTTAATCAATCTAGTTGTCAAAAATTTATGGAACGAATGTTTGACACAACACTTCCGATTAACAAATTTTCTAACCGAAGTTTAGAATCACAAAAAGAAGAATTACAAAACCTTATGGGAATTGAGGGCAGGTATGTTTCGTTTGACAAAGTCATTGTTTCCAATGAGGATAAAATAATCCCGACAAAAAACCAGTTGAATTATTGGAAGAATCCTGCCATTATAGAGAAAATAAAGAGTGGTCATTGTCCGTTCTTTAAATTTAGTAAGTGGTCAGAGGTTTTATGATAGATAAAACACTTGTCAAAAAAAGATTTAGCCGAAATTTAAAAACATACAAAGATAATTCTATCGTACAAAGCAAAATGGCAGATAGACTTGTCGGTATGATAAATTGCCAACCTGAAAAGATATTGGAATTAGGTTGTGGCAGTGGGCTTTTGACAGAAAAACTTGTCAGAGAATTTTCTGCAAAAGATTATTGCGCAATAGATATTGTTGAAGAATGCAGAAATTATATCGGCAAGATTTCACCTGATATAAGATTTTATCACTCAGATATTGAAACTTATGAGTTTCAAGAGAAATACGATTTGATTATTTCAAATGCTGTGTTCCAATGGATAGACAATTTACCTAAGTTTATCGAGAAATTAAAGAATTGCTTAACCCCTAAAGGCATTTTATTATTTTCAACATTCGGGACTGATAATTTGTTAGAGATATCAAAATTGACAGGCGCAGGGTTAAAGTATAAAACTGTTCAAGAGTTAAATTCTTTACTAAAACCTCAAGAGATTTTTGAGGATAGAATAGAGCTTGAGTTTGACACTCCCAAAGATGTTTTGAAGCATTTGAAATATACAGGAGTTAATGCAATAAGCAATAACCATTGGACAAAATCAGATTTGAAAGAATTTGAGAACGGATATAAAACCCTATGCCCAAAAGGAATAAAACTTACCTATAATCCTATATATGTAATGATATGTGTATAAAATACACTTAATATTACATTTTGTTAAAATTCCCTTGATTTAATTGACACTTGCCAGAAAAATCTATATTATTGTGTTCATACACAAAGGGAAGGAGTTATATCATGGTAAAAGGATTAGGAAGAAACTTGGGTGTTCACACGGCACCTCAAAAAACAAAACAAACTGCAAAAACAGCTAAAGCTATAGCTACAAAATTGGCTCAACCAAACAAACTTACACAACCTTTGCAGGGTGGCATTTCAGCTATCGGCAAAGAATCCAGCTATTCTCATTATCTTGATATGATGGCATAGAATTGATTTATAGCTTATTTCATAAAATAAACGAAATAAGCTATAATTTATTATTATCTAAATGATTTACTACTTTATCCTACATGCAAAACTGACAAGCGAAATAAAACCTGTTTTATAACCTAATATGTTATTTTCTTAACCTTCGTTTGTTCTCTCGCTTATCAGTTTTTGGAATAGAATATGAGATGCTATATTATATCACCCGTTGTAACAATATATTGTTTTCAGGTGTTTCCATAAATAGTTGATTTAAAACATAAGCCTTCGTTTCATAAATAATATTTTCTGACTGTTTGCGTTTCAAATCACATAAACCGATTACTGTTGATTCATTGTTGTTAAATAAATTCTTGATAAAACCCATCTTTGAAAACCTCACTTTTTGTTGTACAATTTATTTAATGATGATTTTTTTAAAGTCAACAAAATAAACTTATCAATTTTATAAAGGAGCTAAAACTATGGAAAAGAAAGTTACAAAAGAAATGGGTATTATGGATATCGTTCAACAATATCCTGAAAGTTTAGAGATTTTTGCTAAATACGGTCTTGGTTGCATAGGTTGTGCAGCAGCTCGTTTTGAAAACTTAGAAGCAGGAGCTCGTGTTCACGGTTTCAACCCTGATGATATGGTTAATGATATTAACGAACTTATCAATAAATAGTTAACTATTATATTTACACAATAACTATGTTAAGGTGAATTTATGATTATGTGGCAATTACTTGTAATATTAGGACTTATATTTCTTGTTTTAGAAATGTTCACTCCAATGCTATTCTTTCTCAACTTTGCAATAGCATCATTTATTACAGCGATTGCCTCTTTTATAATTACTGATATTAATATATTAATGCTTATATTTGTTGTTTTGTCACTTCTTTTACTTTGGTTTTTACGACCTTTGCTTATCAAATCAAAAAACCAAAAGAACTCAAAAACAGGTATGGAAAGTAAATACATCGGACAAACTGCAAAAGTTATCGAAGAAGTAACTTCTAATTCTGGAGTTATTTCTATTTATGACGAAAGATGGAACGCTCGTTCTATAAATAATGAAATTATCCCAATAGGTTCTATTGTGGAAATTGTAAAACATGAAAGTTTAATCATGAGTGTTAAACTCAAAAAATAAACATAGGGGGATTTTTATGTCTATAGTGACTTTATTATTAATTGCTGCCGCAGTTATATTTGTGTACAAAGGGGTAATTATTGTAAAACAGGCAGAAGTTGTAATCATAGAACGATTAGGAAAATTTGAAAGAATACTTGAATCTGGGCTTAATTTTATATTCCCAATAATTGAAACCCCAAGACCTATCTCTTGGAAAATCTCTCAAAAAGGACTTGATGGCAAATCATATTCTTTTGTAAAAGAAAAAGAAAGAATTGATTTAAGAGAAACTGTTTATGATTTTCCTCGTCAAAATGTAATTACAAAAGATAATGTTTCAATTAGTATTAATGCTCTTTTGTACTTCCAAATAGTTGACCCAAAATCAGCAGTTTATGAGATTGAAAACTTACCTGAAGCTATAGAAAAGCTTACCCAAACAACACTTAGAAACCTTGTTGGACAAATAGACCTTGATGAAACTTTGGTTTCTCGTGACAAAATCAACCAAGAATTAAGAGCAATTCTTGATGAGGCAACAAATAAATGGGGTGTAAAAGTCAACAGAGTTGAGCTTCAAGACATTATTCCTCCTGTAGATATTCAAACTGCAATGGAAAAACAAATGAAAGCTGAACGTGACAGACGTGCTGCAATTCTTGAAGCAGAAGGACAAAAGAAAGCTGCAATCTTACAAGCAGAAGGTGAAAAAGAAGCCGCAATTAACAGAGCTGAAGGTCAAAAACAAGCTGCAATCCTAAGAGCAGACGGAGAAAAGCAAGCTAGAATCCTTGAAGCTGATGGTGAAAAACAAGCTATTCAAAAAATTATTGATGCACTTGCAGATAAAGGACAACCTGACAAATACTTAATTGCGATGAAGTACCTAGAAACAATGAAAACAATAACATCAGGCAAAGATAACAAAGTTGTTTATATGCCTTACGAAGCAACAGGAATCCTAAGCTCTGTCGATGGCATTAAACAAATGTTTGATAAATAAGATTTAACAAAACATTTTTAACAAAACGGACGAATTAAATTTCGCCCGTTTTTTTATTTTTAACTAGCAAAAATATTATTTACAAGGTTTATAAAATATTACAAGATAAAAAATTGGGGAAAAATATGCTAGTATCAAATATCAACTATCACAAACTATCTCAACCACAAAAGACTTCAACAAGTCCTATCAAACAAAACAACCTACATTTTGCAGGAAATAATACTCAACAAATAAATTTAAACAATTTACCAAATAATGCATATGCTCAAGCCAATATATTAACAAACATACATTTTGGTTCACGCAACCCTAGTGATTCTCATAATAGAACTATTCAAGATATTGATTACAATACATATAAAAACCTTAAACCTTATAAAATTGAATTTTACGAAAAACGTTGTAATGATTTCGATAAAGTTTTACAAGCAAATGTAAACAATCTATATGACAAAAAATATGCAAGTCTACCTCTTAAAACTGATTTTACAATGAATGAATTTATCAAAACTGCTCAAATATATACCAAATTCAAAGACCAACCAATTATCAGCGTAGGTAGAAGTCCAAAATGGTTCTTAGATGCTGCTTCTTGAATGAAGGACGGAATAGACCCTAAGAACTATAAATTTGTTGCGTTTTCAAAATATTGGTACTTACCTGACAAAACAGAAGGTATGGTTAGAAAAGATAACTTAGCACCAACAAAAGAAGAAATTACTGCCTATCGTAAATACTTAAAAAGGGCTAAAGCTGACCCAAAAACTATTGTTGATAACTTTGAAAAAACAGGTAAAAAAACCGTATTAACCGATTATATTTCAACAGGAAAAGGAGTCACTTCTTTCCTTGAAGTAATGTCAAACTACGCAGATGATATGGGAATTTTAGAAAAATTCTCTAAATCAATCCAAATAGTTGGAATTGGCTCTATGGAATACCTAGAAAAATTCCATTACGAAGATGAAGAAATCTCAACTCCTGAAGTTATAATGCCAGAAAAATTAAAAAAATACAAAAATAACATTAAACAAGAATACCACGATTTAAGTTACCCTATGTTTGAACAAATGTTGCTCAACCAAAACACTAACGAATGTCGTTCTTCATACTACCCTCATCAAGCTTGGACAGTATATCAACCAGATAGGTTTAAAACCGGACTTATTAAAGATTTTAATAAAGTAGATAAACTTGCAGAACAACACCAAATGCCTCACAAAACATTTAATAATTTCAGAGCAGAAATGGGAGATTTTAGAAATTACCTAAGATTTAGAATTCTAAATGGGCTACAAAAAAGACATCTGTTAAAATAAAATATTTTATTTAGCCACAAATTTTGACATTATAAATTCATAATATCTACAAAAAAACTACTTTCATCCATTTGATGGTTAGTTTCTTTAGAAACTACATTATCTGTTTTCTTTAATCTTGATATATCAATTTCTGGATTTAGTCCCTTTTTACACCCTCCGACATATTCAAGTTCTCCAAGGTTTTCTATCATACTATTTGTAAAAGAGATATCTTTTTCAACCCTTTTTAAATGATTTAATGATTTTATTTTAGAGTTATCAAAAAATATTGAACCTCCAACACTACTTAAATCTCCCAAATTATTCAATTCAGAATCAGTTAGTCTAACACTACCTCCAACGCTTTTCAAATGATTCAACGATGTAATTTTTGAATTGCAAAAAGTCGCAGTTCCTCCAATGCTCTCTAAATTATTCAAGTTTGTAATTTTAGAATATGAAAAATCAGCAGAACCTCCAATATGTTTTAAATTCCCTAATTTTTTAATTTTAGATTCGTAAAACCTTGCATCACCACCTATACTCTCAACATTATGCAACGAAGTTAAATTACTGTCCTTAAAAAACGCATCACCACGTATGATTTTAACCTTTTCTAAAAGTCGGTTTTCATCAATTCCAAGATCCTCAAACGTCATATTCCCATATATTGAATTATGAGAAAATTTACTAAAAGAACCTGGTTGCTTATAAAAATCAAGCGTCAAACCTTCTGAAGCAATCTTTTCCTTTTCTTTATTTGGAAAAATTATATTCTTTATTCTTGAAATAAAACCTTGTGACGATTTTTGTTTTGTATCATTTTTTATATAACCTAAATATTTGAATATTTCTTCGGCATCATTATTTTTTATCGCCTCACTCAAATCATTCTTTACAACTTCTATATCTTTCACCATAAATTTTAATTTTTCCATACTAGATTTTGCATTTAGACTGAGTTTTTTACCATTTATATGTTCTAATACAGATGTTGCGTATTTATATGGAATATTTCCATCGTTCTTTTCACCTTGAATT
>ERZ779681.210-NODE-210-length-23055-cov-4.116_pt1 | contig 23055 bp, 22 predicted proteins | sample MGYA00511905_ERZ779681 | MGnify/ENA primary metagenome ERZ779681 (study PRJEB29588, sample SAMEA2144578) | human gut metagenome | biome: human gut; feature: human-associated habitat; material: faeces | place: Denmark | collected 2008/2010 ... | reverse complement strand
GCTTCGCGTGCCACCTCTCCCGCTTCAACGGGAGAGCATACTCCCGGAAGGGTGATTTTTTGCGGAGTTTATTATTCTTCGTCTTTCGCCGGGCAAAAACTTTGTCGAAAAAATTATTAAAAATTTTTGCAAAAATTTATTCAAAACACTTGACAACGCGTATAAACGGTGTTATAATGTTGGCAGTCAAACGGTTAGAGTGCTAACACTTGAAACGGGCGACTGCTAAAATAGAAAATATAAGGAAAGGTGATTTATATGAAGAATTATTTAATGAACAACGAAAACAAAAGGAATAACGAACTTGACTTTTTCGACGACGCGTTCGGCGGATTTTTCAAACCGCTTTTCTATGAAGAAAAACATCATTCTATGAAGACCGACATCAAAGAAACCGAAAATTCTTACGTTCTGGATATAGAAGTTCCGGGCTTTGATAAAAAGGACGTGAACGTTTCGCTTGAAAACGGCTATCTGACCGTTTCGGCGCAGAAGAGAACCTGCGAAGGCGGAGAAAACGGCGAAAAAGACAAAAAGAAAGAGAATTACATCAGAAGAGAGAGAAGTTGCTCCGTATCGAGGAGTTACTACGTCGGCGACGTCGACAAAGAAGCAGTCAAAGCGAAATACGAAAACGGCGTTTTGACGATAGACATCCCCAAAGAGAAACCTGCTCTTCCCGAATCGCACAACATAGTCATCGACTAAAACCTCCTTACTGTCGGGGCGGAACGCTATCGCGCGTTCCGCCCCGACTTTTTCGTTTGCCAAAGCCGATATTGTGAAATTTTTATTCCGCTATTGACAAATCGAGGTTTTCGTGATACACTTAAATTGCAAGGAGGGATAACGATGAAAAAATTATTGGCGTTATTATTGGGGATAGTTATGTTTTTCGCGCCCGTTTCTAAAAACGAAGACAAGAAAACCGAAGGGAGAATTCTCTCGCTTGCGGACGCTTATATAAACGGGTGTTTCGGAAGCGAAGACCTGAAAAGTATGGCGTTCTACAATTCGAGAAGAGAACTCAACGAGGATAAAATCGAAGAAGATTTCGTACCGGCGGGCAAAACTCCCGCTACGCTTCCGACAGAAACCGAAAACGCGATAAAAAAAGATTGCAGGCTTTACGCCGAGTTGGAAGGTCGCGACGTATACGCCGTGGACGTTTACGGCTATCTCGGAACGTATAACGATTACGTCGTGGTTACCGTTTTCGTTCGCGAAAAGAATATGGGATATATTGCGGTCATGGAAGAGTATTTCGTTGGCGAATATAAATTCTGGCAAACCGCCGGCGCGCAAATCGTTGTATGGAAAAGACGTTAAAAGCAGATTACAATAAAAGGGAGCGGAAATTATCGCTCTTCCCATAGAGATTTTATTAAACTCGACTTTTTAAAGTCGAGTTTCTTTTTTTATATATAACAATTTGATTTTTTATTTGATATTTGATATAATAATTTAAATAAAAGATAAATAGTTACGGGGAAAATATGTCTTATCAGTCTACATTGAACGAATATCTTCAAGTAATCGTTGGAAAAAAATTAGAAAAGTTGAACCTTGCTTGTGAAATGATGATGTTCTCATTTGAAGACTATGCTTTTCACGCATTAGGCTTAACAAGAATTATTCAAGATAATGATATTCTTGTAACGACTCTTGATTATCAAAATTGGGATAGGGAAAATGATGAGAATAACGACGAATCGTATTTTGTAAAAAAACACCGCGATAAGATTGAAGGTGGTGTTGTAATTTCGGTAAGTGTTACCCCTTTATACGACGTTGAAATTGTTATGGATAATGGTATAAAAATCGAATTGTTTGTTAAAAATGGTTATAACCATTTTGATGATGAAAATGAACAATGGGTATTTTTTAGACAAGATGACCATGCTCACCCTTTTATTAGTGTGTGGAGCAAATCTGTGGATATAGAAACAAACTGGTAATCTTTTAATTACAAACCTATATTTCTTTTATGGATAATTTTCTATAAAGTGTAGCACACTATACTTTGCAAGCAAAGTTGTGTGTTTTTCAAAGCAAAAATGAAAAGACTAACGAAAATTTTCGTTAGTCTTTTATAATGCTCTAAAAAATCCCTATGGGAACTGCGTTTTTCCGCTCCCTTTTTTATTTATAAAAATATTAAACGTTGAATCTGAACAAAATCACGTCGCCGTCTTTAACGACGTAGTCTTTGCCTTCGGAACGAACTTTCCCCAGTTCTTTCGCCTTGACGTAACTGCCGAGTTCGAGCAGAATTTCCCAGTCGATACATTCGGCGCGGATAAAGCCCTTTTCGAAGTCGCTGTGAATTTTGCCCGCGGCTTGCGGGGCTTTCGTACCTTCTTTTATCGTCCAGGCTCTCGTTTCGTCTTCGCCCGAAGTCAAGAAACTTATAAGACCCAAAAGTTTGTACGACGCTTTGACGAGTCTGTTAAGTCCGCTCTCTTTAAGCCCTAAATCTTCGAGAAATACCGCGGCTTCGTCGGGCGGAAGTTCGGAAATTTCTTCTTCCGTCCTTGCGCATATAACTAAAGTTTCGCTGCCCGTTTTTGTCGCGTAGTCGATAACTTCTTTCGCTAAGGGAATATCTTCGCCGTTTTTGCCCATATCCGCTTCGGAAACGTTCGCGGCGTAAAGCACGGGTTTGGTCGTGAGCAGGAACAAATCGTTGACGTATTTGCGTTCGTCGTCGGTAAACTCCATTCCGCGAACGGGGAGTTCCTGTTCGAGCCTGTCTAAAATACGTTTTAATAAATCGCTTTCGATTTTGTATTTTTTGTCGCCCGATTTAATCATGCCGAAGGCTTTGTCGTAGCGTTTTTGCACCGTTTCGAGATCGGCAAGGATAAGTTCAAGATTAATAATGCCTATATCTCTCACCGGGTCGACCGAATTTTCTACGTGGGTTACGTTTTCGTCTTCGAAACATCTTACCACGTGGACGATCGCGTCTACTTCGCGGATGTGCGAAAGGAATTTATTACCCAGACCCTCGCCCTTGCTTGCGCCTTTTACAAGCCCAGCAATGTCTACGAATTCTATCGTTGCGGGGGTGACTTTTTTGCTGTTATATAGCGCGGCGAGTTTGTTAAGTCGTTCGTCGGGAACGGCTACCACGCCGACGTTCGGTTCTATCGTGCAGAACGGGAAATTTGCCGCCTGCGCGCCTGCGTGCGTTATCGCGTTGAAAAGCGTGGATTTGCCTACGTTCGGCAATCCTACGACTCCGAGTTTCATTTCGTATACCTCTTCCGGTTGTAACTTCGATAATTTTAGCATAAAGCGGAAATTTATTCAATGCTTTTGTTGCGGTATTTCGAAATTTATGATAAAATTTAATATATACCGTTCGTTTTCGACGGCGTAGCCGACGGATGAGTTCCCGGAAGAGCGGTATTTTAGAAAACGGCGAACGAAAAGAGGTCATTATGGATTATAGAAAATACATTGCGGAAAGACTTACCGCAGGCGAAATGCCGAAGGACGAAATAGCGGCTAATATCGTAGTTCCGCCCGATAAAACCATGGGCGACTACGCCCTGCCGTGCTTCAAATTCGCAAAAGTCATGCGTAAATCTCCCGCTGTTATAGCCGAAGATCTGAAAAACGCGTATATAACCGACGACGTAATTATTTCCGTGTCGGCTGTCAACGGCTATCTCAATTTTAAGATAAACCGCGACGTACTCGTCAAAGATACTCTTGCCGCAATAAAAGAAAACGGCGCAAAATACGGATCTTCGACCGAAGGCAACGGGAAGACGATATGTATAGATTATTCGTCCGTCAATATTGCCAAACCTTTCCATATAGGACACTTATCGACTACCGTCATCGGCGGAGCGTTGTACCGTTTATATAAATTTTTAGGATATAATACCGTCGGAATAAATCATCTCGGCGACTACGGTACGCAATTCGGCAAACTCATTTACGCTTACAAACATTGGGGCAGTAAAGACGAAGTCGAAAAGGGCGGAGTAAAGGAACTTACCCGTCTTTACGTCAAGTACCACAAGGAAAGCGAAGAACACCCCGAAATGGACGACGAGGCGAGAAGTTATTTCAGACTCATCGAAGAAGGCGACGAAGAATGCGTCGGTCTTTTCAATAAGTTTAAGGAACTTACGCTTAAAGAAGTCGAAAAAATATATAAAGAACTCGATATTACCTTCGATTCTTACGCGGGCGAGAGTTTTTATAACGACAAAATGCAGCCCGTTATCGACGAACTCAAAGAAAAAGGACTGCTTAAAACGAGCGAGGGCGCGCAGGTCGTAGATCTCGAAGAATACGGAATGCCGCCGTGCATAATATTGCGCTCGGACGGCGCGTCGCTTTACGCTACGAGAGATCTCGCGGCGGCTTGTTACCGTAAACAACGTTATAATTTCGATAAGTGCCTTTACGTCGTGGCGTATCAGCAGAATCTTCATTTCAGACAGATTTTCAAGGTGCTCGAACTCATGGGCAAACCGTGGGCGAAAGATCTCGTTCACGTCGCGTACGGTATGGTTTCGCTGCTCGACGAAAACGGCAACCAGGTCGCTATGAGTACCCGTAACGGCACGGTCGTGCTGCTTGAAGACGTGCTTAAAAAATGCCACGAAAAATGCCTTGAAATTATCGAAAGCAAGAATCCGAACCTTGCCGATAAGGCGAATATCGCCCGTCAGGTAGGTACGGGGGCGGTCGTTTTCGGCGCGCTTTCGAACAGTAAAATAAAGGATATAGCGTTCAGTTACGATAAGATATTGAACTTCGACGGCGAAACGGGTCCTTACGTTCAGTATACCGCCGCGAGAATCAAAAGCGTTTTGAGAAAAGGCGGAGAAATCAAGCCTTACGTAACGCCTGAAGTCAACGACGACGAGTATAATCTTATATCCGTTTTGTCGGACTTCCCCGATACGGTTAAAGGCGCGGTGGATAAACTCGAACCGTTTTTTATCACCCGTTACGCGATAGACGTCGCGTCGGCTTTCAATAAATTTTATTTCGATTGCAAGATAATCGGCGAAGAAGAAAACGTAAGCAATTTCAGGCTCGATTTGTGCGCGGCAACGCTCACCGTTTTAACGAACGCCCTTACTCTTCTCGGAATAGAAGTCCCCGAAAGAATGTAAAGAAGGGAATACCGGTAAAAAAATGATACTTTTTTTCGATACCGAAACGACGGGGCTTACTCCCGGCGGAATAATACAACTTTCGTATATAATGCAGACGGAAAGCGGAACGACCGCAAAGAATTTCTTCTTTGCGGTCGATTATATCGATCCTTCCGCGACGGCGGTACACGGGTTTACCGTGGAAAAAATTTACGAATTATCGGGCGGAAGAACTTTTTCGGAATATATGGAAGAGATTTACGACGATTTTTTCGCCGCCGACCTCATCGTTGCGCATAACGCTCCGTTCGACATCGGTTTTATGATAAACGAATTTTATCGCAGAGAAAGACGGTTCAGGTACAAAGAAGAGTTTGATACTATGCGGTATTTTACGCCGATAATGAAACTTCCGAGGAGAAACGGAGCGGGATATAAATTCCCCAAACTCACCGAACTCGGCGAATTTCTGGATATTTACCCTTACGACGTTACGAAAAAGACCATGGAACTGTTCAATAGCGGAGTTTCTGCCCACGACGCGCGCTACGATACGACGGCATTGTACCTTTGTTTCAACGAAGGAGCCAAAAAATTTGACGGATTGCAAGAAATTGCCTCAAAACACTTGCAAAAAGACGAATAAGCGTGTATTATATAAAGGCTGAATCGTTTTTGCGAGATAAGAAGCGAGGGCGACTCGGCGCGTATTGGGGTATCGCCAAGCGGTAAGGCAACGGACTCTGACTCCGTCATCCGGGAGTTCAAATCTCTCTACCCCAGCCACAAGGAACTGCGTTTGAACGCGCGGTTCCTTTATTTTTGTTATAAAGGCGTTGCGGGCATCGTTTTTGAAACCCGTAAACCGCCCAAAAGCACGGTATATCTTACTCAACCGAGAAATTCGAAGGGTCTGTTTATAAAATAACTTCATATTACGATTTAAGGCGATAGAACGTTGATTCTACCGCCTTTTATTCTCGTCCAATTTATTGTTTTTGCCATCAAGTTACGATACAGCAAAATGTTGTAAAACTAAAATATAAGTTTGAAATTTATAAAAAATAACCATATGTAAAATGACCGAAAGACTTTCAAAGCGTCCCTTTGTTAAATTCATCGAGCAAAGGAGCAATTGAGCAAAAAGCATTGTATCGCTCTTCATCTGAACCAATTTCATTTCCACGGTCTATATATCCAACAACTTTATTCGCGGAATTAAAAACTGGACCACCGCTTGCTCCTGTATAAAATGTTTTATCAACAACGTATAACTTAAGTCCGCAAAGTACTCTGTTTGAAGTTATAGACATATCTTGAATAAAACAGCAACTACACCCAAGTCCGTACTCGGGATATCCTAATGCCTTTAAATGGTTAATGCCATCTGAAAGAACTATATTTTTTTCGATTTCATATCCGATTCTTATTGTATAATCAACAAACTTCAAAACTAATAAATCTAAATCATTCGAATGCCAACAATAGGATAGTTTTATATGATTATATTCAGTGTTTGGTAAAAATGCATAATAATCATTTAAAGCGGTTTCGACATCGGATTTAGATGGTCTACCGCTTATAGCGCAAACCGTATGAAGACAAGTAATCAATCCGATGTCAGTAACATAAAATGCTGTACCCTGGGAAGTTTCTTTGTTGTTCATTAAAACAAAAATGGCTTTATTCTTTAATTCATCCCAGGAAGATGGAACAAAAAAATAATTTTCCCCAACTATTTTATTAAATTCATTTGCTAACCATTTATAACGTGGATTATCCACAGCTAAAACACTTTTAAAGAAGTTAACCCCACCTCTTAGATGATTCAAAAAGGCATTTTTATCAACAATTTTGTTGTGAATATAACCATCATGCTTGGCAGCCTCATCCAATCCATTTTTTAGAGTATAGTACAGTTCGGCCCTTAATTTTCTATATTTATTTTTAGGTATATTTACTTTTTGGTTTGTTACTAACCCCGTAACCATTTGTCGTGTTTTATTTGTAACAACTCTAAATTTTGACTCGTTTAATATGAAATTATGTTTTTGAATTAATTCTCTTATATCATCGCCTAATGACCATGTTGTTGAAAAGTAAATAATAGAATGTGGAAAAGAATAGGCTTTTGTAGATATTGTTATATCGTCACAATATCTTGTGTAGACCAGTTTATACTTCGCACATAGTTTCATAAAATCTCCGTCAAATCGTCTACAAATATAATTTGAAATAATAGGCGATGACGGAGCTCCTTGAGGCAAGCATCCGTTTCGACAAGTCAGGTTTGCTAATACTGTTGAGATAGTTGTATTAAAATTAAATGGTTGGTTTAAAAACATCCCCCTCACTCGTCCAAAGTGTATTGAAGTAAAAAAATCTTTTAAATCAAGACATATAATCATTCTCTTTGAGGTGTGAGGTCTTGCATTGTCGCAAATTGATTTCTTACGAACATAACCAGTCACACATCTACTAGGCTTATACAATTCATACAACACATCACTTATTTGCCGTTGAATATATTTTAAAATCCTCACCGGTGCACATACAATTCTATCTTCGCCATTTTTCTTTTTCAAAATCGTCGTTGTATATGCTTTTGATGGGGTTATGGGATTGGAGTAATATTTTAAAGTTCCTTCACTGATATTAAGAAAATTCGCTAAATCAGCCTCTGTTTTTATCTTTAAAAATTCTTGACTCCTCATAAGTTTCCTCCCGAAAGGAGCCTAACAAATTCTAACCTTAAAGTAATACACCTTAAGGGCGTGGATAAAAGTATAAGCCATAAAATAAATAATACTCATTGCGATTCGCAATGCAGATAAATTTGTTAGGCGTATTTATTATATCATAAATACACGAAAAAATAAAGGATTTATATTTATAATTTAATAATTATTCTTAAAATACAACTAAATTAGATTGTTTTAATATCGGTTCATTTTGAGTTCTCTCATAAAAAGTTTTTGATTTATAATACTTATCACAGCATATTTTGATAATTGTTAATAAGCGACAGCTCTGTTTTCTAAATGTTTACACCTTTCGATTTATCGCTTTCGGGTTTACGTTGTAGCACAGTGAAAATCGTAAGTCAACGGCAAAAAATATTACAGAAAACTTTTAGTGGGTAAATCGCAACGTAATATTTTTGTGCTTTTTCGTTGACTTCCGTGTAACAGGCAGCAAAATTAAAAACTTCTTTCTTTTCCCGGTGCTACTCCGTTTTTGCCGAAAGGCGAAAATGAATCGGAGGTATTCAGGAAATGAAAAGAAAAATCTTAGATTTCAGCGTTATGAAAGAAGAAATCTCGCAAAACAACTTGCTTGAAATGGCAGAACTTATTGCCTTTACAGAATTACGATTTCAAATAGGCTACTTGGGAAGCCGTGCGCAGAAAATGTATGCCGATCTGTACGCCGATATTAAGCACAAAAACGAATTAGGCTATATGCTCAGCGATTCTTACGATTTAGTTCAGGAAGGCGCATTGTGTCTTTGCGAGCATTACGGAAAGCGTTTAAGCGACATTTTGTTTTACAGCAAAAAAGGCAAGCCGATTACTATAGAGATTGTCTGTATTCGTAAAATGATGAAGTTGATAAACCGAAAAACGAGTGATTATCACCGTTCGGTCAGTCTTGAGGCTTTAACGCCCGTAAACGAGCCGTCGTACGGAATAAAAGAAGAAGTTACGCAAGATTATAGTTTATACGAAAAAATCGTTTCAAGCCTTAATTTGACCGAAAATATGCGCATTGCCTTGGAATGCCGCCAAAACGGTTTAAGTTATCCAGAAATCGGCAGAGTTCTATCTCGCGCGCAAGCGACGGTGTATGAATACTTTATCAAAATGCGCCAAAGATATATGGCAATCTACGGATAGAAAATGCAAATTACATCAGATAAATCGTTTGCTACAAATAGAACAACTGCATAGCGTAAATGTATAAGCACTTAAAAGACGATTTTGCGTAAAACCCAACATTTTTATTACACAAAACGCCAATTATTACTAATTTGATTGAAAAAACCATATAAAAATGTTATAATTATCGTAATGTAAGGAGGAATAAATATGAATAATCAAATTCTAACAAGTTTGAGCATCATTACGTCTTTTCATAATAAAGATAAAAGTGTTATTGATGCATTTTTGCCTATAGTTGAATATGGCATTGCAACGCTTAATCTTACAAAGGGAACAAATCATTACGATTTACAGTCTTTACAAGAGCAGATAGAACAAAGTATTGGAATAAAAATAAATGCATTATCCCTTAAATCGCTATTGAGAAAGTTAGAAACAAGCAATTCGATAAAATTACTTGAAAAAGGTAAGTATTTTAGCATAAATGAGAAAAACAAACCAGAACAGGATAAATACATTGAAGCACAACGTGAACAATATAGAAATGTTCATAAATTTGTAAAGGAATACAAAGCGTATTCAAAAGACGATAGAGAAGAATTGGCAATCAATGAATGGATTTTTTCGTTTATTAAAGACTATCGACAGTTAATCAATGTGGATAAAAACGACATTAATATATCTTGTATAACGGAGGATTCTGAGAAATACAAATCTTTGATTGAATTTTTAAAAGAAATTAATGAATGCGATAATGACTTGGTAAAGTCATTTGCTAATATATATTTCGGATATAATCTGTATTCTGTTTTGGAAACGAACGCCAATTTAAACGATATAAGGTTTAGTAATTTAACAATATATTTAGATTCCAATTTTATTTTACGTTTGTTTGACTTACAAGAGAGTCATTTCACAAAAGAAACAACTGAATTGTTTAACATATTAAAAGCTAATAATGTAAAATTAGTAATTTTTGAAGAAACAATTATAGAAATCAAAAGCGTTTTACTTTATTATCTCGATATATATAAAAATAAACAGCAAGAGTACAAAACACTACTTGATAATCCGGAATATATAAATGGAGTTTTAGGAGCGTATTTTAGGCGAAATTTAACATTTACTCAAATTGAAGATATTATTAATTCAATTACATTCAAGATTAAAGAGTATGGCATTAATACAGACAATATAAAAAGGTTTAGAATAACTACAGATGACAAAGAAATTGAAAATTTATACCATGAAAAGTATTACGATAAACATGTTGATTCTGATTCTGATGATGAATATCGTAAACAAAAGGCGAAGCATTACCAACAGATTATCAATATCATTACTTTTCAACGGAAAGTAAATCGATTTGCAAATGCATCTTGCTTGGCAAACTGTGGTTATATTTTCTTGACTTGCGATCTTAGACTTTATAATTATAACAAAAAAAATTCAAAACGGACTTTTATCTATCCTAATATTATAACTCAAGAAGTTTTGGCGAATGACCTACTTCTTTTCGAGCCGCAGGATATTGGCAAGGTTTCCATAGGGCTAATGGTTTCACTATTCAATACGTCTAAATACATAGATGTACACATTTTAGATAATTTGTCTCAGACGGTTCAAGAAATTGCCGTAACTTCGCCCGAAGAAACAGATTATGTTATAATGGCCACTAGAAGTGGTGAACATTATTCGGAAATAAACAAGATTTATGCTGACGACGAGATTGATACTAAATCGGCCCTTATAGAGCTAGGGCAAAAAGTAAAAGAGAAAGAGCAACAAAAAGATGAAAATTTTAAGGCTCAATTACAAGAAAAAGAATCGTCTATAACAGAGTTAAAAAAAGTACATGAACAGGAATTAAAAGAAAAGAATTCTTATATAAGTAAACTTGAAGAGGAAAAACAAAAAACGGCAAATGAATTAGCAAGTGTAAAGAAAAGACAAATCGAAGATAAAAAGCAGGCTTTCTCAAAAAGATTTAAAACTTGGGCGATAGTTTATCATGTTGCATCTATATTATCGTGTATAATTGTTGCCTTGGCATCTTCTGTGGGAACAGTCCTATCTATCATATCAATTCCAACTCAGATTAAATGGATTCCTGTTGCTGTGTGCGTTATAACTACTTTTGCGGCAATTGCGGGAGCCATTTTTAAAGGATGGAGTAACAAGTTTGTTGATGCTTTAATAATAAAAAAGAAAGCAAAATTATTAAGGATATTTAACTTAACAGAAGACGATTTAATGTAATTATAATTCAAATCAAAAGCCGGGAGCAAAAACTCTCGGCTTTAATTGTTGTGTTTTACTTTATAACCCAAATATAATAGCAAGTATTATGTTTTGATTTATTAGAATGACTCAGGCGAAACGACGTATTAGGATAAGTTAAAATCTCATTAAAATAGTCAAACATATATTTTTTTATATCGGAATCGTTTTTAAAAACGTCGTCTGAAATTTTAAATTCGACCGAGTTTTCGCCTTTCTTTATTTTATCTGCGACTATTCCCCGCAAGTCTGCTTTCTTTGTTATGACAAGCCCGTTTTTATAAAAATAATTATCGTCATACGCTTTGCAGGAAGGTAAATTCTTATCTATACTGTGGTCGATTGCTATATCTTTATCGGTAAGATTGAAATAATCGTGCAGGATGATGTCTTTATCGGATATATTGATATCCCATGTTAAATCGACGTAATAAGGTTTCCCGTCGATTTTTACCATATTCCAAGCGTGGAGGGTATCAGCACTTACACTGCCGCTTAAATCATCTGTTGCTTTACCCTTAACGACAATGCACTTTATATCTAAAGCGTTAAGCAAAAATTTGAATGTTTTGGCAATTCCTTCGCAAACGGCTGTTTTGTAAAACAGAACCCCCAAAATCGTATTGCTTCGAGCGTGAAACTTTAATAAATTGTCTTTTGCAACGTCATCATATAAAACGTTTCTCGCTAAAATATCGTGCAGGCTTAATTCTTTTTCAAATTCCGTTTTACCCGCAACTTTCGATAATATTTTATTACATACTTTCTTTACTTTTTCAGTTAAAATTAGTGTATCGGCTTGGTTATAAATATACTTTAATATTATCGTCTGACTAAATAAATCAGATTGAAACCCATAACGAAAATCGACGTAAAACAAATGCGGATTATCTAAGTTTATAGCCGACATCAATTTCGGGATATCCGTTTCGATAAAACCGTTTATCGTTGCGGATGGCTCGTAATTTTGCATTGCGGCATAAATTTTTTTATACGCTTTTTTCTCTCGATTATTTAGATTTGAATAATAATATCTGTCATATATCATAAGAAGTGTTAAAAATCGTCTGCGTTAATAAAATTGTACCCATAGATGTCTCTTGCCTTTACAAGTACAATTCTGTTAAGTTCCTTCTTTATTTCTTCATCGGTGTATTCTTGGGTTAAATCGTATTTATCGTAATCTTTATCGCAAGGCAACCATTCCGACTCCTTATTACAAGGTTTAGTGTTTGAATCATACTCATTTTCAGATACAAGCCTTAAAAAATGATGTAAATCACTATTATGGTATGTATATACTTTATATGGAATTGCATCAAACTTTATGGAGATCAATTCTCCATAAGTTTGTATTTTCCCATATCCTAATTGCTTATGATAAATAAATTTAGGGTTTTTGTCATCAATTTTATCTTTTTTAACGTCTTTTATCGCTTTTATCCATAAATCAAGGCATTCTTCGGCAACTTTACCCGACATACACCAATCATTTTCAAGTATTAAAATCCACCGATTTCTTGTTAAATCATCGATTTTGTCATTTTCGAAGATTTCGGAAGTTATACCGGATTGAACAACAATGAGAATTGCGCGTGATATACCTTTACTTAAATTCGGATATAGGTCGAGGATTATTCCCCGAAGTTTAGCAGTGTCATTCAAGCAATATGGATACGTTTTGATAATATTCTTAAGATCAATCTCTGAAATATCCATTTTAATTGATTACCTCGACGTAAATTTAATTGACTTTTTTGGCATAATAATCTTTTATATCGTCAGTAAGTGTGCGGTAGTTTTCAAAATCGAACTCTTTGTTTAGAGAATCGAAATCTCCATCCATACATGTGATATCAAACCAAGGGAATAGATTATAATCATTCCACTCGCGGAACACGTATTCGTAGGGGTACTCATTTTCATAAGTATTTTTCAAAGCGATTGTTGCCGCTTCAAAACCGTTTTCATTTGATAATAATAGTAATTTTTCTATCAGTTTATTAACATTATTTGTCTTAAAATTAATGAGTTCGCAAATCGCTGAAATTTCATTTTTATACTCTGACCATTTTGACCGTTTAGGTTCATCCATAATGTCAGGCTCAAAATCTCTTATATAAAAATCGCAGATATGCAACCCTTTTGCGAGCATAAAATATGCAAATCCCAAATCTTTTTTCATTATGTTGATAATATAAGCGCAATTAACAACGTAATCCGCAAGAGTTGTACATATTTTTTCATTTTTTAACGAGTTCTCAATTTCTTCTTGCGCTAACGATCTTTCGGAAACACTATCAGTTGTATCGGCAAAAAGGGCTTGAAAACTTTCCCAATCGATTTTACGGAATTCTTCGTCTATTTCGTCGTCATCTTCTTTGCGGGCAATCCAATCATATATTTTGCTTTCGCTTACAGTTGGAGACGCGTTTAACAACGGATTCATAAACTTGATTGTAAAAGCATTTATCCATAGTTGCAGGCATTTTTCAACCGTCGAACCGGACATACAGTAGTCGTTTTCGAGTTTTTTAAGCCATCTGTCGATTGCTATTTTATCTATATTTGCCGAATTTTGAATTTCCTTTGCTATTCCGGAATTTGATATAATCAAAATAGCATTTATTATACCTCTCGACGCTTCTGGATATGTATCGAGTAGAATTGCCTTTAATTTTGCCCCGTTGCTTACACAATCGGGGAACTCCGTTATAATTTGTTTCAGATTTATTTCGTCCATAATGTTTAACCTAAAAGGATTTTGTGATTATATATGTACAACAGTATCAATGCATATTATTTCTTTTAATTTAGAACAGTTATAGAACAAACTTTTGTTATTAAATTTGTAATTCCACAATGCAGAAGCCTCTAAATATCTTACGCTAAGAAGTTTTGTGCAACCGCTGAATGCGCCCGCTCCAATAAAATTCACAGAATTTGGCAATGTAATACTTTTAAGGTTTATGCAATCACAAAAAGCATAGGAGCCGATAATAGTAGGGTTTGACAAATTAATCGATTTAAGTTTATGGCAACCCCAAAATGCACCATATGAAATAGATACAACACTTTTGGGAATTGTTATTTCTGTAAGTTTAGTACAATCTCTGAAAGCGCCAGAATAAATAATTCCTGTTGAACTATTAATCTCGCATGTTGTAATTTCCTTATTCTTTGCTTTGATTAAAATGAAATATGGATTATTTTTTGTACCTAAATAATTTGCGTTGTCATATTCATTTAATTGTAATTTGATATAATCAAATGCGTATCCTTGGATAGAAATTAAACTATCAGGGATTTCTATGTCTGTAAGATTTCTGCATTCATCAAACGCTGAATCGTATATAATTTTTGTTTTACAATTTACCTTACATGATGTAATAAAAATATTCTTAGCCTTGAATAGAATTACATATGGATTCGCTTTATTCCCTAAATAATAAGCATTATCGTATTCATTTAATCTTATGTTATCGCATCCATCGAATGCACCATTCCCCACATTTAGTATTCCGTTTCCTATCGATACATTAGTAAGTTCGTGGTAATTCCAAAATGTATTATCGCTAATTGAAATCACGGTGTCCGGAATTTCGATATTTACTATATCATTATCGCAATCTTCAAACGCCGATCTGCTTATGGTTCTAACATTTCTTGGTATTTTTATTGAAGAGTCATACCCATTATATTTTTTTAATACGCCGTTTTTGATTTCAAAATCATTATCAATATCTATATTCTCATTACTAACATAATACACGTTACAACTTAATGGTACATTAAGATTCCAGTTTTCTCCCTTTGGTATAGCAAACCATTGTTCCTGCGTTCCTTTAAAATTTATTTGCTTAAGACTACTGCAAAAACTAAAGGCAAAGTCACCGATAGAAATTACGCTATTAGGAATAGTTACACTTGAAAGACTATTGCACCATGCGAATGCAGAATTATCAATAGATATTACATTGTCAGGAATTATAATGTCTACAAGTTTGCTACAATCGCTAAACGCATCATAATCAATAGATGCTACATTATTCCCTATTATTATGCTTGTAAGGTTCTTACAACCACTAAACGCACTACTTCCGATAGATATTACACTATTCGGAATTATTACATTTGTCAGATCAGTACATTTATAGAACGCAGACTTATTAATAGAGATTATACTGTTAGGAATTTGTATATTTTTAAGTTTGCCGCATTCACTGAATGCGGATTCTCCGATTGATATTACAGTATTTGGAATGGTTATACTGGTAAGTCCAGAGCAATCACAAAATGCAAAATCTCCAATAGATGTAACACTATTAGAGATAGTTACATTGGCGATTTCAATGCAACTTGCGAAACTTAATTTAGCAATGATTGTTACGTCGTTTGGTATTATAAGATTTTTGACAAGTGTATTATTCAAATATAATTTTTTTTCGGTTGAACCATAACCCATCAAATTATCAAGACCAGATATTTTACACCATGCCGAGAGGTCGCTAATATAAATATCTTTAAGTTCATCACAATCGTCGAATGCTGAATCTTCGATGGATTTTATACTTTTGGGAAGATTTATACCCGTAAGCCATTCACACCCATTAAACGCTCCATTACCGATTGATACTATGGAGTCAGGAATTATAGCAATAGATGAGTCGCCTTTATATTTAATTAAAATATTATTTTCGATCACAAATTCAGATTTTTCATTGTTAAAAAGCAAATTAAAACAATCTTTGATTACTTTTTCCGAAAACCCTTCATTTTCTAACTTTTGTTGCCAACGGGATTGATCGAGTTCGGTAATACTTTCGTTATCCTGAATTTCTTTTGCAATACCGGAATTAGCCATAATAACTAAAGTGTTTACTATGGCTTTCGATATTTCAGGATATGTATCAAGTAAAATTGCCTTTAATTTCGCCCCGTTAGTTACACAGTCTGGGAATTGTTCTATAATATTTTTTAAATTGATTTCACTCATTTCCTATCATTTAACTCTCTTTCAATTCGATGTTGTTCACCGTTGCTTGTTTCATATTTTTTGTCTAATAAGATATAATAGTAACCGCCTATATAGCGATCAATTTTTTCATATATAACTTCAGTATTGTTATTGAATTCAAGCAATGATTGAGCAATAAGGTTATGCTCATTAAAAATTTCCTTAGTTGTTAAACCACAATCTCCATCTTTTATATAATGTTGTTTTATTAAGGTTTTATATAAAAATCTTATATTTTTCTGTATTTTGTTTTTTAGTATTTCAATTTCATTCTTATTCAAAGGCGAAAACCTTGACGTTATTAAAGCCATTTGACCCTCTACATAATTATAAAATTGAGATAAAGCATCTTCTTCGGTAAAACCCAAAAACTCCTTACCATCACTTGAACTTACAACTTTATACTCACATCTGTATTCATTAGAATATTTATCGATAGAGTATAGCGTATACCCAAAGTTGTCTTTGTGACCGGAACGTATTGATTCAGGAATATGTTCTTCATTTTGATTGTTTCTCATCATTCTTTTCTCCTTCTATTTTAGTGACCCAATTGCCAATTAAAGTTTTAGCCCCTCCTTTTCCTGTTTGTATTCCATTCAGTATTGCATCAATATTTTTCTTTATCTTATCAGCGCAATTTGCAAGCGTTCCGTCGCATTTAGCCTTGGATAATTCATATACACGCCTATTCCTTAATCCATCAAGGCAATATTCAATCTCGTCCAATTCGTGTTCAAATTCATCTCTCACATCATAATCTAAAGGTTTCATGTTAATCTCCTAATTTCATATTTTTAATTGTTAAAATATTTTACTTAAAAATTACCCCTACCGTTAAATCGTCGCCGCTGCCTTTTTCGGATAGGCGGGGCAGAAACTCTTTAAGTTCGGCGTGCGCGGATTCGAAAGTTTCTTCTTTATATCCGCTGAAAATATTGCCCATAAAATCAAGATAGGCTTGCTCGCTCGTATAAGAGTTTATAATTCCGTCCGTAGTCAAAATCAATCCGTCAATAGGATAATCTTTATCGGTGTTGACAAAACAATGCTTAAATTCCTTATCCGCGTCGCTACTGCACAGAGAGGTGGTAAGGTTAAACTGCAACTGATCGTCCTTAAGTTCGTCGGATAGCCCGAAAAACATTTGCGGAGCATTTTCTTTTAGTACACAGACGTTGCCGTCGCCGAGTTTCAATATAAAAAAATACTTTTCGGCAACAACGGCGGCAATAAAAGTCGCGCCGTATGCTTTGGCGGGCGTTTTTGTTACGGACTCTTTATCGGTATCACTTAAAGCGGAAAACCTTTCATCTCCCTCAAACGAAGCGGCGGATAAATCTGCTTCGATTTCGTCGTTCCAGCGCTGAATTATCGAGCGTTCGAGTTGTAAAAGCATTTTTTCGCGTTTAGTTGCATTGCCTACAAAATCGTTATAAAGCCCGCTTTCCGAACGTATCTTTTCCATAAACGTAGAGATAACGTCTTTACCGATTCCGCACGCTATTTCAGAGCCTTTCGCGCTTCTGAAATACTTTTCTCCGCCGTGTCCGTCGCTTATAATTACGGCGGAATATTTTTTACCGCGCCACGATATAGACGAGTCCTGACATTCCTTATTTGATAAAAGGTGAGAATACCCCCGAATCGAAATATTATCAACATTTCTATTCTTCATATTCTCACCTCCGCTGAAATTCAAAAAGTCAAACATCTTACCATTGATCGTCGTCAATATCGGGAATATCTACGACTATAGGCTGATTATCGTCTATATTTGCAATCGCTTCGTTAATTGCGTCCTGAGGATCTTTGCCCGTAGAACTCGTTGTGCCGGTCTTTGAAACGGTAGCCGTAACGAACTTGATATATTGACGAATTTTTTCGGGATCGTCGATTGAAACGACCGCTTCTTTCGTCCCGCAAATTTCGGCGAGAACGTCTTTATTAGCGTCGTCCCCGACGGCAAACGCAACTTTAATAGCGTTTTTGAACCAGTTGTTTTTGCGGAGTTCTTTTAAGGGCGTTTCCCAATCGTCGGTAGGCTCGCCGTCGCTTAAAATGATAACGCCGGGAGCAAGATAGCCCATAGGGTTATCGCCTAAAAATTCTTTTCTCGACATCTTTTCGTTAAGCGATTTTAACGCCGCGCCCAAAGAGGTAAGCCCCTCGGCTTTCATATCTTTCCACGAGTTTATAAATTCTTCGGGCGTTTGCGGCTTCGAAGTAATCCATTCCACGTCGCTCGAAAAAGCCGCCGCCGCAACTACTATATTAGCGTTAGGCGCACCGTCGGCTACTTCTTTAATAATCTTCGGAATGTCTTTCATAGCGTTGTTTACTTGTCCGATTTTCGTTCCGAACATACTTCCGGATTTATCGAACAGATAAAATAAAGCCATAGTTCTTGCCGCAACTTCTTCTATGTTGTTACCGTCATATCTTCCCATTTGTATTTCCTGCCTTTAATTATTTTTTATAGACTAGACAAAATTTCTAGTGATTCCCTATATATGTCAAAATTATCTTTAAATATATTCTTTTCAAAAGTATGACACCCCGTATTTTGGATGTATTTTTCAAGTTTCGAGTAATTATGATCTAATACGAAAGTGTATGCATCTAACATGTCAGATGTCCTTTTACTTGAAATTAAAGCTGCCGTGGCAACAAACGGACGATCTAATATCGGGACTAATGCAAAGTTTCCTGCCTTAAAATATTTATCTACAAGCAAACAAAACATTCCGTAATAATAAAATTCATTCAAATCCAAAAGGCGAAACATAATCATCGCAATCAGTTCCGTACTAACCAAATCGCCACATTTTTTTATAACGGCTATCACGTCGTTGATAGCATCGTCAAATAAATGTAGTTCCATTTTTATTGAGCTATTTGATAGAATAATGCCTGCCTCGACATTTTTTTCTGCTATTTCCGCGGTAGAACAGTAATATAATTTCAATTTTCCACATTCTATTTCGTCAATTAAACCTTCAATATTGTGAATTGTCTTTTCGTTAAGTAACATTATACTTCCTCGCTGTATTAAATATTGTAGAGATTACCTCATACTGTTTTTTTATTATTGTTTTAGATTGCACAAATGTATAGTTTTGGTTTCCCGATTGTTGGCAAGTTAAATAGAACAAATTTTCAAAATTGTCTTTCTTAACTTCATCAACAAATCTGTCTTGCAAAATTAGAAAACAATGAATGTTTTTCAATGTGTATTTTTCTTCGTTGTCGAAAAAGCCATAATACGGCATTAATACATCTTCGCAAGAGTTTAGCAACAAAAACGCATACAAATATTGATTTGCTGCCGCTAACACTTTACACATCGGCCAAACGACTTCAGCCGGGATACCTTGTCTTATCGATAACGTTCCTTCTATTACATCAAGATAATTTTTTAGTGAGCGAAAATAATCACCGCTGCGTTTAAGGTAAACAGCCTCACTAATTAAATCTTTGATCGTTCTATAGGTGATTGAACCATTAACTTGGTAGCCTACTTTTTCGCAGGTAGTAGTAATATTGTTTTCATTCCATTTATAATCACCAGACAGGACACCTTTTAGAATCCTATCCAGCCTTTGATAGACAATATTTTGCATTAAATTCTCTCCCTTATATCGATACAACTTTAAGTTTCATATTTCCGATTTCGATAATCGTATCGGGAATGAGCGTAACCGCTTTGCCGACTTCATAATTCATAGTCGGTTTATCGGGATAGGTTACAGCCCACGTTGTATCCGAAGCGTTTTTTATTCCGAATACGCCGGGCGTTTTCTTGCTTTCGACGAAATTACCGACGACCTTATCTCTGCTTCCGAAAGCGGTGTGATATTCTGTCAAAGTTTTATCTTTGCCCGCAACGACCGTATAACCGTTTATTTCTATCGCATACGGAATATTTGCCTTTTTATGACAATCAGAACAAGTTAAAACACCATTTTCTGCCATAGAAGCGAAGTTTATTTCGCCGCACTTCGGGCATACAACCGCGTCGTCCTGCAAATGGTATAAAACCTTTTTCCATTCGCGTTCCGAAAGTCGTTTTGCGCCGTTCTTCAAACATTCTTCCGAAAACGCCTGTTGAAACGCGTCGTGCAAATATTCGGGGTAAATCGGCCATAAGTTTATAAGATTAGAACAAGTTCCGCGAACGGGCGAGTTGGACTTGTTCGTTTTACTCATAACGAATACGGGATGAATCGCGTAAAGGTCTTTTTCGATTTGTTGAGTAAGGCACGGATATCTGCAACAATTCGCGCCCTCTAGCGGGTGAGCGAGAAAAAACAACTCAAATAAAATCACCGAAAGAGAGAATAAGTCCGTGTCCGTTCCCGGTTTGCTTTTACCGAGAATTACTTCCGGAGCCATATATCCGGGAGTCCCGCCAACGCCGAGATTGTCTCCGTTCGGAGCAACGTTATCGTTGTCGCAAATAAGCACGTCGCCGGTTACTTTGTCGATGAAGAAGTTACCAGGGCTTAAATCCTGATAACTGTAGCCCTTTCTATGTAATGCCTGAAACGCTTCCACGACGTTTATTGCCGCAGAGATTACCGCTTGCGTGCTTTTGAAAAACTCTTTTGCTTTTATAAACTTCGTAAACTCGGCATAGTTTTGCGGGCGCAAATCCATTATATAGCCGAACCCGTTACTATGTTTCCCCGTCACGGCAACCGCTTTCATCCACAAAAATTCGGGTGACGGACTGCCTGCCGTTACGTTGTCTACGAGATTTTTATAAAACTTTTTGCAATTAGGTTTTAGCGTTTTAAGATAGTTCGGCAAATACCATTTTAACGCGTATTCTTTTCCGCCGTAATCCACCTTATAAACACTGCCTTGTCCGCCTTCGCCGATTTTCGATTTTACCGTAATCGAGCCGCCATTGGTAAGTTTTATTTTATCCCCTTGTTTAAAATCTGCCATTGTTTTTATCCTTTAGTGCTATTTTTTACACCAATAAATCTAAAGCCGCTTTGGCTACGTTTCCATTTCCATCGGGAAGTAAAAGCGAGTACACTCTATCTCCAAATTGAAGAACTAAGCCGTCTGAAAAATCCGAAATAGCGCTTAATTTATCAATCTTACGCTCAAAACAATGCTTGTTTGAGACGAATATGATACGCTTATCGGTAAAATACAGAAAACCTTTTGTAATTTCAATGTCGTACTGCGGAATGCTTTCGCCGGTGCTGACGTGATGAGTAAAGCCTTTCCACCATCTGCTGCTTGAACCGCTACTCCAGCGATACGTATATCTTCTTTGCGTTAAAAGAGCGCACATATCGACGTAACGGCATTTTTCGCCTTGTTTTAATACGAGTTTATCAGCCTGAATATTCGGCAGTTGTCCCGAATAAATTTTGCTTACGGCTTGCGAAGGCATAATGCTTTGTAAAGTGGGTTTTTGCGGATTATGCAGAAAATAATTTGCTAAAAATTGCGTCAACATATTTCATTTCCCCATGTTATTTTTAATGTACATTAGGCTTGCGGTTTTGTGCATTAAATATTCAGATAGATGCACAAATTACTTTAAAAAGTTATAAAAAAGTGCATTTAAAATATAATTTTGCTACGTTTTAGGGGTTTTATTGTCTTTATGAATTGACTAATACAATGGTATTTGCTATAATATAGCAAAGAAATGTGCATCTATCTGAATAATAGATGTACATTTTTTATGTCGTTTTTTCATAGCATTTTAGATAGTTTGTTCATCATTTCAGCCTTATGTTCCCATAAGGAATGAGCATAACGATTAAGGGTAATCATAGCGTTTTTATGCCCGAGAATTTCCGACAGAGATTTTACGTCCATTCCGCATTCCAAGGCGCGAGTGGCAAACGTATGCCTAAGCGAATGAAACCCTTTATGCGGCAGTTTGAGTTTTTTAAGAAACAATTCAAACGTTCGTTGATAACTGCGGATAAAAACGGGCTTTTCGCCGTCTGCAATAACAAATTCGCATCTGCTTTTCTTTCTCATTTCTTTCACCATTTTGAGTATTGTTTTCGATAGGGGAATTTGCCGCCTTGAATTTTCCGTTTTCGGCGCGTCTAAAATTCTTACGTGCTTGCCGTTTATATCGCCGTCGCGACAAGTTTTCGACACGGTTAAAATACCTTTTCCTAAGTCTATATCTTTCCACGAAAGCGCAAGTAATTCACCTATTCGCAAGCCCGTGTAAAGACATAAAACTATACCTTTGTATTTATCTTTTTTAGCGGATAATGCAGCAGTTTCTATCTTCTTTTGCTCGGCGAGCGAAAAGCAATCCACTTGCCTTTCGACTATTTTCGGACGTTTAATTTTATTCGCCGTATATTCGGGCAAATATCCGACTAAATGCGCCGTTTTCAGCGAATTTTGCACGACCGAAATAATCGTTTTAACAAAGTTAGGAGATAAACCTTTGCCCGTGCGTTTATTGCCGTTTACGGTCAAATCCGTTACGAATTTTTGTAATACAAATGGCGTTAATTCCGCCAATTCATAATTGCCTAAACGCGGCAAAATATGTATTTTTGCAATCTTGCAATACTGCTCGTAAGTCCGCTGTTTACTTGACGGTTTTGTGTAATGTGTCAGCCATTCTTCCATCCAATTTTTGTATGTCATTTATAACTCTCCTTGAAGTAAAAATCTTAGTATTTTTTAAAATAAAATCATTTTGGCACCGGAACGTGTGCTTGTCCTTTATACGAGACGGCGAGGCTATGCC